>Ga0209537_1000233_pt1 | contig 66634 bp, 54 predicted proteins | sample BioPla4DNA1_FD_187698 | JGI IMG/M metagenome (GOLD analysis project Ga0209537, IMG submission 187698) | Biogas fermentation microbial communities from Germany - Plant 4 DNA1 (SPAdes) (version 2) | ecosystem: Engineered > Bioreactor > Anaerobic > Digestate | place: Bielefeld, North... | reverse complement strand
TCCGGTAGTAGCTAATTTAGTTACTCTAAAACCTTCATCTGTCAGGCAATCTATTAAATCCCCTGCATCATCATCCTGAACAATTGCTATTATAAGCTTCATATCATCCCTCCTCCTATGATTTATCTATTAATATTTTATCACATATGCACTTGGTAAAATAGTAAATTATAAAATTTACCTTATGCCTTATTCCCATTATTTTCAAGTAGCTTTCTTATGCTTTCATATATCTTATCATGGATTTCCTCAATAGAATACATGGTATCATTCTCTACACAATTTATTCTTATCCAATTGTACTTTTCAGCAATTTTCTTAGCGTTATTATATGAATTTTGAAGAAAATCCAAATTTCTTTCATGTATATCCTTTTTTTCATCGCCAGTGAATTTATTTAACCTTTCCTCCATAAGCTTTTTACTATAAGCCGCTGGTACATCCAAAAAAACTACTGCATCTGGTACAGGTAATCCAAATAAATTAAATTCATAGTCCCATAACCAATTTAAGAATTTTTCCTTTTCCTTTTCATCCTGAATTTTTGCTGCTTGATGTACCATATTTGAGGTAGTATAGCGGTCACAGAGAATGATTCCCCCTTCTTCATAAAAGCTCTTCCACTTCATAACATATGAAGCATATCTATCAACAGCATAAAAGGAAGAGGCCACATAGGGATTGACCTCGTTAGGATCACTTCCAAAGCTTCCATTGAGATACATTTTAATAAGGGCTGAGGAATCACTATCATAATCAGGAAACTCCACTTTCTTAACCTTATAGCCCTCCTGCTGCAAGCGCTGAAAAAGCTTTAGACTTTGAGTAGCCTTACCACTACCATCGGAACCATCTATTATAATTAATTTCCCCTTCATTAGAAAAACCTCTTTTCTCATGTTTTTACAACCTTTATCTTCTGACCTTCAACACCTATAACTGTTGCTTGATTACTTATACAATATTGTATCATATTAACGGTAAATTTATCTATATTTTCCCCCATCATTATTATAGGTATTCCAGGGGGATAGGGTACTATATTAGCAGCGCTTATCCTGCCCACAGCATCCTTAAAATTAAGCTCTTCTATCTGGCAATCTAAGACCTCCCAAGGCAAAAGGCTAATCCTTGGCAAATGCCTTTGCCAGTTAATATGAGAATTAGCTATAAACTTATGTAGAGGGCACTGCTTCAATGCTTCATATAACCTTTTGTAATCCTCTATTTCATTAAATGGTGAAGCAATAAGCACTAGATTGTAGCCATCAGTCATCTCACATTGAACGCCTTTTTCCCGCAAATAGTCAAGGATAAGATAGGCATTGTAGTCCTGTTCTACATGGATAATCAACCGGCTTCTATCCAGTTTTAACTGCCATTTAGGATAGTCACAGCTAAGGTCCTGCTCCTTCCATACAGAAAAGCCTTCTAGTTTATCTATTTTTTCGGCATACTCCTCTATTAATCTAATACAGCTATCAAAGTCTTCTTTTCCATATTTGCTTAAGTAAAATCTTGCATAATCCATGAAGGCCATAAAAATATAGGATGGGCTAGTAGAGGAAAAGGCGCTTAAATAAAACTTCACCTTGTCCTTATCTGCACCTCTACCCAGATGTAGATAGGCTGTTTGAGTTAAACTTGGCAGGGTTTTATGGGCACTCATTACTGCCATATGAGCTCCCAGCTTTATTGGGTTTTCAGGCAGTTTATTACTAATACCAAAATGAGCTCCATGAGCACAATCTACCAATACCTTTATAGATTTTTCCCTACATTTTTCAATGATTTTGGCCAAATCACAAGCAACTCCATAGTAATTAGGATAGGTTAGGATAACTCCTTTTATATCTTGATGCTCCTCAATAATCTCTAAAAAATGCTCCATATCCATAGATATGGGAGCATTATATCTATTACTATAATAATTTTTTATATAAATCGGTTGTAGCTTTCGTAATATTATGGCATTGAAAATGGACTTATGGCAGTTTCTTTCAACCAGTATCTTATCCCCTTCATTAAAGCTTGAAAATATCATTACCAAGTTACCACTGGTACTACCATTAACCAGAAAGTAGGACTCCTCACTACCATATAGTTCTTTAAGCAGCCTCTGTCCTTCTTTTATAATGCCTTTAGGGTCATGATAATTATCCAAGCCTTCTACTTCTGTTATATCACCCTGTAGCATAACTTCTTGAAGAGCTTTACCTTCCGCTGTTCTCATAAAAGCTCTTCCACTCTTATGTCCTGGCATTGAAAAAGGCGCATTATTTTCCTTCATATAGTTTAACAATCCTTCTAACACTGGTAGATCCTTCAATTAAATTCCGACCTTTCTTAAAATAAAAAGTATATTTTAAAAGCTTCTTATCTATAAATTCCTGTTTTATGGGCTCTTGCATCTTTTAGCAGTAAATCTACTAGAGTTTTTTTAATGCAGTCTCTATAGTAATTATAAAAGTCTGTATTTACCTTTGAGTTTACAACCCGACCTTCACAAGGCTTACATATAATTCTCCCATTGATAATTATACCATTATTTAATGGCTTTCTACAAATAATACATCTTTGCTTTGCCATAAGCTTACACTCACCCTTCCAAAAAACATTGCTTAGGAAGAGTGATATGCACCTCCTTAACACATGCTAGAACTGTTTAAATTATTGCCTCATATATTATATTGTATTCAAGGAAGGTCTAAAATTTAGGTTGTCCACCTTTTTATAGCTAAGTTTTTTCATAGGAAAGATACTATGTATTCAATTATTATATTTGGGAAAAATACATTTATAATTATTTTAAAAAATAGTAAATACATATTAAGTGGAGGCATTTATGAAACAGGAAATTATATCATACTTAAACAGCATTAAGGATGAAATATACAATATAACTAAGTTTCTATATGACAATCCAGAGGAAAGCTACAAGGAAGCAAAAGCTTCAGCCTATTTAACAAATATATTAAAGAACAATGGTTTTAAGGTCGCAAATAACTTTTTAGATATATCCACCGCCTTTTATGCTGAATACGGAAAGGACTATCCAAAGATTGCATTCCTTTGCGATTTAGATGCTGCCCCATCTAGGGGACACATTCACGGCCATAATCTAAGCGCCGCTATATCCTGTAGTGCTGCCTTAGCCCTTTCTAAGATTATAGATAAAACCGGCGGTACTGTGATTGTTCTAGGGTGTCCAGGCGAATATATTGGTGGCGCTAAAGTGACCATGGCAAAGCAAGGAGTTTTTAAGGATATAGATGTAGCCATGATGGTACATCCAGATATACTCACTGCTGAAGGAGGTACTTCAAAGGCAGTTTTACCCCTTAGTATTAAATTCACAAAATCATCCGGTTGCCTTTGCTTAAAATCTAATTGCTTATCTGCTTTAGATGCTAGCCTTTTCATATTAAACAACTTGAATATATTAATTAAGGGCTACAATGACGACCTACAAATTGATGCTATTTTGAACAATGACAGCAACAATCCTTCGCTGCCTAAGGATGTTTCAGAAATAAAGCTATATATACGAGCTAAGAACCTTTCTATTGCTGAAGAAGTTGAGGGAAAAATTAAGAAATTGGTTGAAACTGCTTCCTTTTTAACTGCTGTAAGCTCTGAAATTAAAATTTACCAGCTTCCCTATAGTGAGACAATAACCAATAAAACCCTATCTCGTATCTTTAGTCATAATCTCAAGGAGCTTGGTATTATTGACAGCTGTGGTGTTTATGATGTAGATCAGGGCTTAAGCCTAGGAAATATCAGTCACTGCACTGCCAGCATTCATCCTTATATTCAAATTACAGAAAGGGATGATATACCCTATGGCACAGAAGAATTTGCTGCCGCTACCTTAAGAGCTTTTGCCCAAGAAAGAGCAGTGCATGCAGCTTCTGCTTTGTCTATAACTGCTCTGGACATCATCCAAAAGCAAAATTTGATTTCAGAAATAAAGGAAGAATTCTATAATGAGGTAAAAAAATAGAGGGTAAACTCTCTATTTTTTTATGCGTAAATTTTTTCTGTACACCCTACCTATTAAAAGGTATAATAAGGTTGTTAAAAAAAGATTTAGGAGGTGTATCCTATGATTAATATTTATAAGAGCATAAATGATAGCAGCAATGCACTGGAGAAAATCGATACCATAGAAAATGGCTGTTGGATAAACCTCGTAGCTCCCACAGATCAAGAGCTATTATTAGTTTCCAAAAAAACAGGGGTTCCAATAGAATTTTTAAGGGCACCTCTAGATGATGAGGAGACCTCCCGTCTGGATATAGAAGATAATAACGTGCTTGTTATTGTCGACATCCCTTTCACAGAAATGGAGGAAAATTCATTAACCTATGATACATACCCCTTAGGTATAATTCATACAGAAAATGAAATCATAACTGTATGCTTAAAAAATAGTAAACTCCTTAATGACTTTGTGGATGGCAAAATAAAATCCTTCTTCACATATAAGCGTTCTAGATTCATTTTACAAATATTAAACAGAATTGCAACCTACTATTTGCTCTACCTAAGGCAAATAGATAAAAAGAGTCTCATGGTAGAAAAAAGACTTCAAAAGTCTATGAGAAATAAGGAATTAATACAACTTCTATCCCTAGAAAAATCCCTAGTGTATTTTTCTACTTCTCTTAAAGCTAATGAGATTACCCTAGAAAAAATGATGAAGCTAGACTTTATAACTAAGTATGAAGAAGACAGGGATGTACTAGAAGATGTTATTATAGAAAATAAACAGGCTATAGAAATGGCTAATATATACAGCAATATTCTTACTGGTACCATGGATTTCTTTGCCTCTGTAATCTCAAACAACCTAAACATTGTGATGAAATTATTGGCCTCTATTACCATAGTTATGTCTATACCAAATATGATTTCTGGATTATTTGGAATGAACTTTAACCAATTACCTTTAGTTAATAATCCTAACGGTTTTTGGATTACAGTGGGTATCATCGGTGTTTTATGTGCAATTACTGCCTATTATTTATATAGAAAAGATATGTTCTAGTCCTACTAGCATACAGCACTATAAAAAGGAAGTAGGAAATATTTCAAGGTTCAATGAAATATTTCCTACTTCCTTTATTTATGATGACAAAAAGCTTATATTATACATAATATACCGATGGCTTAAAAATTAGAATAATTAAATCTATAAGAATTCCAATTCCGCATAAACCACCAGTGAATAAATAGAGCAGACCCATTCCAACTTTTCCTTCATAAAATTTGTGAGCCCCAATATAACCTAAGAATAAACATAACAGTATAGCAGCTACTTTATTTTTAGGAGCTCTTGGATACATATTATATCCCATGTTATAGGCTCCTGATGTATTTCTGCTTGAATTATCATTGTTTATTATAATATTAGGTTGTGCACTAGAGCTTTTTAGTTCTTCTACCTGTCTACCACATTTAACACAAATAACAGCATCCATTGGTATCTTTTCACCACAGAACTTACAGAATTTCAAATTCTGTCTCTGCATATCAAAATTATTCATATTTAATCCTTGACTATTAGTATTGGGATTTTGAAAATACAGATTTTGTACACTTTGGTTATATAAATTTGAATTATCCATTCCAGAATATTGGTCTTTCATTTTGCCCCTCCAAATTATGTGTTTGTTATGTTTTGTACCTTAATCAACATATGATTAAATTAATATTTATTCATAACCATGTTGACTAATTACAATGTCCCTTTTTCAATTATTCTACATCAAAACCAAAAATCCTTCATCCATCTACTTCAATATTTATTCATAGAAAAATAAAAATCCTTGAAACATAAGATTTCAAGGACTTATAAATGGAGGCGCCACCCAGATTCGAACTGGGGATGAGGGTGTTGCAGACCCGTGCCTTACCACTTGGCTATAGCGCCATACATATGGTGGCTGGACCAGGAATCGAACCAGGGACACGAGGATTTTCAGTCCTCTGCTCTACCAACTGAGCTATCCAGCCTTGCATATTTGCTTCCAAAGACAAGTGATATATTATCATATATACTAAAGAGTTTCATAAAGTCCTTAGTCATTTTAAGAAAATATTTTTTTAAATCTTATTCTAGCTTTTAATTTTTTCATTTTACTACTATTGATACACCCGGATAAGTATTTGCCTGAAAAGTGCTAGCGCCCTTTTAGATATAAGAGGTCGGAGGTTAGAACTAAGATATAAGACATCTAGCCCCACTATCATATGGCTAATTCACTATAGGCGATGTTTGAGTTTCAGGAAAATTAGCAGAGTATAAAAAAAGACCTAGGAGGTTAATTCTCCTAAGTCTTTATAATTACTATTATCTTCTGTCAAATAATCTTCCAAAGAAGCCACCTTCTGATTTAGCATTTGGTGCTACCTTTGAGTACATTTGATCCCAATCTTTTATTATCATCTCTTTGTTTCTCATACCACTTATTTCAGCCTTTAAGGAATTGTTAATTTCCTTTAATGTGTTGGCGTTAAGTCTGTATAAGATATTTATCAATGAAGTTTTTACCTGTACATATAGGTCTTCACCATGCTGTTCTCTGGAGTTGAAGAAGTAGATAATAAATTGTGCAAAAATCTTAGCTCCTAATATTTTATCCATTTCTATGTTGTCAGCTAAAATTGTAACGTACTTAGTAAAGAATAATGCTTTTCTTCTCTCCACACAGAATACCTTTTTAATAACTGCATGTATTGTCCAAGAGTTAACAGCTAAAGCTATCCTTGGTAGGAAGTAATCTAAGAACTCCTCGTACTTTATAATATCCATGTTATCCAAATGTAGGTTAGCATTATTTAGCAACTTATGCATTTCTTCTAAGCCATCAACCTTTTCAAAGTCAGTTGCAAACTTAACTAATGCTACCATATCAGGAGAAGTCTTAATTTTTCTAGCAGCCTTAACTTTTTCAAGCTCATTGATTAATTCAGATTGGCTATCATAGCTCTTGGATAGTGATAATAACATTTCGCAGCCTGTAAGTATTCTAGTTTCAAGCTCTACACCTAAGCCCTCTTCTCCTTCCTTGATAATACCTAGCAGTTCATAGCAAGCCTTTGGATATTCTTGAGTGCCTTCAAGGCTGTCAAGATATTTGCCAATAGCTACTACAAAGTACTGCTCTTTGTAGGAAGCAATTTCATTGAATACATTCTTAACGTATCTCCAGAAGAACTTTTGAACGTTTGAAGCTACACTTAAATTAGTTAGATATTCTTCAAATAGCAGCTCGTTTCCAAGAGGTAGTGTACTCATAGCCGTTCTTATGTCATTTGCCTGCTCTATAGACTTACTGTCGATTATATCTACAAATAAGCCTACAGCATCTCTTATATCTCCTTGATCCTTTTGCTTGCTATAATAGGAAACCATTATAGAGCTTAATTCAATAGCTTCTAAATTCATTTCCTTTAATAGTGAAAGGAGTTCAAACTTTGATGCATGCAGAACACCTGAACGGATTTGCTGCATTAGCAATTCATTATATATCTTTCCAAAGATCTCCTTGTGTTTTTCCACATAGAATACCTTTTTAATTAATGCTGCATTTTCTAATACATTTATTTTACTAAATAAGTTAGGCATACACCAATTTAGATATTCAGTATATCTTTGTGGTGTTGTACCATCTAATACAACATCTGTATTCTGTAAAGCACTTATAAGCTTTTGTGCTGAATCTGTTGACTGAATTAACATTCCAAGTCTTAGAACGTCTCCTACGCTTGGCTTTACATCTATAGCGTTCTTCTTCTTAATTGCTTCAATCTCATCAATTATCTCTAGAGTCTGCTGAGCTGGGAAGATTAAAGGTATTGTAGCCTCATACTCTCTAACAATAGATGCTAATACATTTGGACTTAGCTTAACCTTTTCGTCAGCTACTAGCTCTAGAATATTCATACATTCTTCAGTGTATCTTTCAGTACCTTCAATAGTATTCATATAGTATTCAAAAGCATTTGAGAAATAATCATTCTTAAACTTTGGAATTCTATTGAATACCATTCTGCTATAGCTCCAGAAGAATTCAGTCTTATCTGTTGCTTTATCAAAGAGCACCTTGAACTCATCTAACAATAGCTCTAAACCATTATCAGATTCTCCAATATACAATCTTACTTCATCAGTCCACTCTTCTCCATTAGCTTTTGTTTTATCCATATAGTACTTAACAGCTTCTGAAGAATTATTTCTTAGGTTCATGTAGTATCTAGTCAATACCCGTGCAAAGAATTCCTTTGCTTCAGTTATTAAATCCATGATGATGTATAATTCTTTGCTTTCTGTAGACAATTTATCAACACAATTATTGATAAAGCCTTCATAAACACCTTGATTATCCCAATGTCTTCCACTAGCTATTAGATACTCCATAACTATGCTCATGTAGAATTGTACCTGCTTAGCATTCATGCTACCCAAATACTCATTGAGCTCAGCTAGCTTTTCAGGACTTAGGGCATACTCAACATACTTTTCTGAGCCATGTTCCTTCATGGCACTTACTCTCTTATAATAGCTTAAAATATCAGTAATTTTAGTTTGAGAGTTAGCGATGAGTAACTCTATTGTCCACTGTAGGAATTCCTTATACTTGCTATCAGAAACACTTGATAAGTCTGGAACCTCATTTGTAATCAGCTCAACTATCTCCTTGTATGTATGAGCGTTTTCTAGCTTTATTCCAAACTCAGTCAAAGCTACAATGTTGTTTACTGTTACAATATTTCTTCTTCTCTTTATTGCCGCTAAGGTAATCATGGCATCCTTAGTTTCTTTATCTTGTACCTTAAGTGGTATTTGATTCTCATATTCTTCTATAATCTTTGTTAGTATCATGTTGTCTATCTCTATCTGATTCTTAGAAGCCATGATTATTATTTTTAGACATTCTTCTTTAAATATAGGCTCGTCCTTTATAAGAGCTAGATAATAAGCAATTGCTTCAGAGAAATGATTTTGTCTAAAGCCTGCTATGCTATCAAGAACTTGTACCAGATAAGTCCAGAAGAACTCATCCTTCTTTGGAGCCTCATTTAAGTTGATAGCAAACTCCTCTAGTATCAATTCTGTTCCCTTTGGAGTATTATAGATGAGATTTCTTAATTCCTTAGCCTTATCTGTATTTTCTCTCAGCTTTTCAATGCAGAATATTACAGCTTCCTGCTTCATTTCTGGATTGTTTTCTGCCTTGCTATAATACAAGCCAATCAAGCTAGCAACATAGCTTAATCTACCATTGAAGCCACTAATAGCAGATCTTAAGCTTATATTGTTCTTCACTAGCTTATCAGCACAGTTGCTTAGGAAATCTTCAAAGGAGCCAGTATCCACAATATCAATGTCACTTTCCTGTATTACAGAAAGTACTATACCAAGATAGAATTGAGCAAACTTAACATCATACTCCAATACATATTGTGAAAGTCTTTTTATATTTTCCTCATCTATAGTGTATTTAGCAAACTGCTTGATATCATTGGACTCAATATTCTTGATATCATTAAAGAATTTATATACTGTTTCAATATCGCTCTCAGAAGTCTTTAGCAATAATTCCTGCAGATATCCATAGAAAAATTTGCAAACCATGTTATATAGTACTTCTTCACCTAGCTTGCAAGCCATATCCATCATTGTTCTTAGTAGTATAAAGGCTGTCTTCTCATCTAAGTTGCTACCTGCTCTGGTTACAACCACATTCATCTTTTGAAGGAGCATTTTGTAGGTATCCTTGTAAGCATAATCATCAATAAATCTCATAGCCTTATTGATTGAATCATATTCCATATACTCTACTCCATTGTTCAATAAATAGAACAACTCTAGACAGCTATCTATATCTGGACCCAACTTAGTATAGTTGAACTCATCAACAAAATTCTCAAAAACATAGAAACTTTGATCATTAAGCATATATCCAACTTGAGCAAGCTCGGAATATCTGCTGTTATATGCAACACGAGTATTTAATCCTTTAGCAAAATTAAATACAACTACATTTGAATCATCTTCACTGTAGTAGTTAGGATTTAACCGTTCTTCTGTAGAATCTATAAAAATTAAGCAATTGTTTATTTCTGGTGTCTGACCATTTTTATAGTTCTTAAATACAAGAGTAGCTCCAACCTTCTTTGGAAGTGACATTTTTACTGCCGCTATCCAATATGGAATATTATCTGCATAATCACAAAGCATTACAGGTTTATGACTTCTTTTATAGTCTATAAGCGCATTAAGGATGTCTTTAATCTTGCTCATCCTTAATTCGAAAATCTTATTATTTACCTTTTGCTTTAAGAATTCTGACACCTTTTCAAAGGAAATATCTCCATAAACTGGATACTCAACGGTGTCCATAACAAAGGTATTTATCTGTTCAGTTCTTTGAATTTCTTTTTCTTCTGTTTTATTTACTTCCAGAATCGGCTCTGGAACTGACGGTTCTTCTAGCGGAACATCAACTTTTCCAGCTGACAAAATTTCCTGGCTAGTTCCCTTTATCGCAGCCCTAAACCTATTTGCCATTTTTCGACCCTCCTCACTTTTTTAAACTCTGCTAATTAATTCATCCACAAAAGCATTATATCTATCGCAAATCTCGCAATTTTTAAATATTATATTAATTGGCTTCCTTGACAACTCACATTCAGATATTCTTTCATCTGCAGGAATATAACTATTGAATAGTAATTTTCTAATATCCTCTTCTTCCTGACAATATTCTACAAACTCTCTAGAAATACTGCTCTTTGGATTATATTTATTTATTAAGAGGCCCTTAATATTATTTTCGATATCTAGCCTGTCCACTATATCCTCCCAAAGAGCTACAAATAGTTCTAGTCCCTTTAACGAGTTAATTCCAATGTCCGATACGATTACTATAGCATCACTAACCACGAAGCTATTTTGATTAATAATTGACATGCTCGGATTGGTGTCAAATATTATGTAATCGTATTGATTGAAGACGCTACTGTATTTTCTGAAATATTTTTTCAGCAAATACTCTCTGCCCGGAAAACTAACAATTCTCATATCTGTTGAAGTTAAAGCCATAGATGCACCAATTATATCTAAGGTAGGTAGTTCTCTAATGGGTCCTTTTATTATAGCCCTTTCAGGGTGAATTCTCTCATCCTCAAATAGCTCTTTGATCCCAATATAACCTTCCATAGTTTCATCTATACCAAGATTCGATGTAATATTAGCCTGTGGATCCACATCGACAATTAGTACCCTATAGCCTCTTTCAGCCAATATGCCACTGGTTGAAAATACAGTGGTTGACTTTCCAGTTCCACCTTTTAGTGTTCCAAAGGTTATAATCTTTCGCATTGTTTCCCCCCCTTACGAATCAGCACTTTACACCTTTGCAATTGCTTAAATCCACTCTATGAGCCTTCTTAAACCACTTCTATCTTAATATATTTCTAGGAAATATATCATAAATAACCCCAATATTTACTATAAGTATAATTATATTATACTTAAAAAAAAGTATAAGGTAAATTACTTTTTAAACTTTTATGAAAAACTATACCTATACTATGTTATTCAACACCTTTTTTCATTTTCCTCTATTTTTCATAGGTTTTTTTGCTTTTTTTATTAAAAAGACCGGGACAAAAATCATCCCGGTGGTGTTAAGTACTTAATTATTTTTTGGACGCCGGGCATATCAGACCCTAATAAATCCTTTTGAAGAATACTATAATCGTAATTCATGTTTTTAAATACAAAGTTTATCATGCCTCCGCCAATTTCAACAACAGCAAAGTTTACTATTCCTTTAGGAGTAAAACCAACAGAACCTGGATTCATTACCCTTCTTTCCTTCCAATAACTCCCCAAAGCCTGTTGATGTGTATGTCCCATAAACACATACTCACACTGTTCAAATTCATTGATATCAATATATTGCTCTGTTACTGTATGAACCAACATAACCTTTTTGCCGTACAAATCTACCATCTTTGACTTAGGAATTGCTTTTAGCTTTTCTAATCTATCTGGACCAATTTTCTCCTTAGTCCAGTTTATATGGGCCACTCTTTCCGGGTCCTCATTCCTATCTATAGGCTCTATCAGTTCAATTTCATTATTACCTAATATATTTATAAATCTTTTATCTTCCACTACTATATCGAAAACCTCTGCAGGATTAGGTCCAAGCTGAAGAAAATCGCCCAAATTAAGAACTACTTCAATTTCTGGTCTAGCATTCAAATAATTCATAAATACTTTTAAGGCATGAATATTTGCATGTATATCCGCTATTACCGCAACTCTACTTACCCTCATAGTAATTCTCCTTCATGTATACATTTACATTTATAAATATCAATTTAAAATTCTTCTTAAGAGACTTGGTCACACAAAACATATTATATGCCACTAGCACTAAGAATGTTCATCAGAACATACATTTCTTACTTACATTATAACACCTTATAGGTTATATGTAAAAACTTCATTTACTAAAACCTACTAGACTTTTGCTTTGTTAACTATTTCTTCTACAAGCTTTTCTATGGACTTATTATTACAATCAATTATAAGATCTGCGTACCTTTCATATAGCTGTATCCTTTGATTATATAATTCTCTTAAGCTTGTTTCTTTATCCATTGCAATCCCTCTGGTAGTTATATCCTTTAATCTTCTCTCAATTTCTTCATAATCCAATTTAAGATATACTACCAAGCCATATCTTTTAAGATGGTTCATAGCTTCACTTCCGTAAACTACACTGCCGCCAGTTGCAATAATAGAATTAGTAATATTTAATTCTAGAATATGCCTTTCTTCTATAAACAAGAACCTTTCAAGTCCATATCTTTCTATAATTTCATATAGCCGCATACCCTCTTTTTGTTGTATTACAATATCCGTATCTACAAAAGCCATACCAAGAGCCTTTGCCAGTAGTACCCCTAAAGTACTTTTTCCTGCTCCTGGCATACCTATCAAAACTATATTCATTATATTAACCCCTTTATAAAATATATGTTTAAATCTAAGTTATCCAACATTAAAGAATTTATAAGCCTTAAAGATTAAGAAAAGTGGCTAAAGCCACCTTTCACTATAAGCTATTAACTATTTCTCTAAACTTGTTGCCCCTCACTTCAAAATTAGCAAACATATCAAAGCTTGCACAAGCTGGTGATAAAACAACATAGTCCCCTTCTTCAGCAATCTCCTGACACTTCTTAACCGCTTCCTCTAAAGAGCCTGTCATAAATATAGGTATATTTATGTTTCTTTCCTTTATAACCTTTAAGAATACTTCTCTTATTTTCTCCTTAGTATCTCCAAGTAGTACTAAGCTTTTTACCTTGTCCCAACCTTTTTCAGCTAAAGGTTCAAAAGGTATATGCTTGTCATATCCTCCAGCAATTAAAATTACAGGCTTATCAAAAACTGATATGGTAGCCAAGGTTCTAGTAGGACTGCTTCCTATGGAATCATTATAGTATTTTACTCCCTGGACCTCTCTTATTAATTCGTTTCTATGAGCCACACCTTTAAATTCCTTTGCCACCTTTTTCATAATATCCTTAGAAACTTCATCCTTAACTGCTAAGAAGGCTGCTAAGTAGTTTTCAACATTGTGCATTCCCTTAATAGTAATTTCCTCCTGCCTGCAAACCTCATGTCCATCTATAAACAAGGTCTTATCCTTATAATATCCACCATTAGATATTTCAGTTTTACTGCTGAATAGTCTTACCTTACCTCTAGCCTCTGTCTGGAAGGAATTGGTTATATCATTTTCCCTATTAAGAATCAGTATCTCTTCTTTTCCTTGATACCTAAAGATATTCTTCTTTGCATCTATATATTCTTCCATATCCTTATGCATATCTAAGTGGTTAGGTGTAATATTGGTTATAACAGCCACCTCTGGAGATACATTTATGGTCATTAATTGAAAAGAAGATAGCTCCAAAACAACCCTATCCTGCGGTGTAATCTCTTCAATTTTAGAAAATAAAGGTGTTCCTATGTTTCCTCCTACCCAAGTTTTAAAGCCTTGTTCTTTTAATAGATTGTATATTATAGAGGTAGTAGTAGTTTTACCATCACTACCTGTAACAGCATATATTTTAGCAGGGCAATATCTCATAAACTCTTCCATCTCTGAGGTTATATAGGCCCCTTCTGCCTTAGCCTTTTGTAAAGCTGGGCTATCAATCCTCATAGAAGGAGTTTTAAACACCACATCAAAGCCCTTTAGGCTATCTAAGTAATTTTCTCCTAAAGAAAGTTCTACCCCTTTTTCTAGGAAGTCTCTTCCTACATCGCCTAAGTCCTCCATGGACTTTTTATCAAAAGCAGTAACCTTTGCTCCTAATTCAATTAAAAAATTTATCAGTGGAATATTGCTAACACCAATACCTACCACCGCAGTTTTTTTATTATTAATAAAGGCTTTAAACTCATTAAAATCCTTTTTCATTGCAACCTATTCCTCCCAATTATAGATACCTGTTTACTAATAATGTCCTTTTTATAATTTATTATAACACCAAGGTTTAAAAATGTGAAAATAATAATTAATAAAATTATAAGAGAGCACCAAGGTGCCCTCTCACATTAGAAGTTCATCTTATCATTAATATATTTCTCTAATTCATCAATGCTCAATCTTATTTGATCCATTGTGTCTCTATCTCTAATTGTTACTGTGTTATTTTCTAAAGTATCAAAATCTATAGTTATACAGAAAGGTGTACCTATTTCGTCCTGTCTTCTATATCTCTTACCTATGCTTCCTGCCTCATCATAATCTACATTGAAGCTCTTTCTTAATCTGTCATATACTTCTAATGCCTTATCAGAAAGCTTTTTGCTTAAAGGTAATACTGCAGCCTTAAATGGAGCCAATACTGGATGTAGTCTTAGTACAGTTCTTACATCTCCGCCCTCTAATTCTTCTTCGTCATAGGCATCAGCCAAGAAAGCTAAAGCTACTCTATCTGCTCCCAATGAAGGCTCAACACAATAAGGAATATATCTCTTATTAGTGTTAGGATCTAAATAGCTCATATCTTCTCCTGAGTGGTTTTGATGTTGCTTTAGGTCATAGTCAGTTCTATCTGCTATCCCCCACAATTCACCCCAACCAAATGGGAATAGATACTCAATATCAGAAGTAGCATTACTATAGAAGGAAAGTTCTTCAGGACTATGATCTCTAATTCTTAAATTTTCCTCCTTGATACCAAGACTTAAAAGGAATTTCCAGCAGAAATCCTTCCAATATTTGAACCATTCTAAATCAGTTCCTGGCTCACAGAAGAATTCTAGCTCCATCTGTTCAAATTCTCTTGTTCTAAAGGTAAAGTTACCTGGAGTTATTTCGTTTCTGAAGGATTTACCTATTTGAGCAATTCCAAAAGGAATTTTCTTTCTTGAGGTTCTTTGAACATTTTTGAAGTTTACAAAAATACCTTGAGCAGTTTCTGGTCTAAGATAAAGCTCAGATTTAGCATCCTCTGTTACACCCTGGAAGGTTTTAAACATAAGATTAAACTTTCTGATATCTGTAAAATTCCTTTTACCACACTTTGGACATACTATTCCCTTTTCATCTATAAAGTTCTTTAGTTCCTCATTTGACCAACCATCAGCAGTAGCTACCTCTGCTCCATGTTCTGTCATATAGTCCTCTACTAATTTATCCGCTCTAAATCTAGATTTACACTCCTTACAATCCATTAGAGGATCAGAGAAGCCTCCAACGTGACCAGAAGCAACCCATACTTCCGTATTCATTAATATAGCACAGTCAACTCCAACATTATAAGGATTCTCCTGTACGAACTTTTTCCACCAAGCCTTCTTAACATTGTTCTTAAACTCTACTCCTAAAGGGCCGTAATCCCAAGAATTAGCCAAGCCTCCATAAATCTCAGAGCCTGGATATATAAAACCTCTACCTTTGCATAGCGCTACTAGTTTATCCATAGTTTTTTCAACAGCCATTTTCTAATCCTCCTCTATTATTTTATAAACTAAAAAAGGCTTTATACCATAAGGGACGGTTTCACCGCGGTTCCACCCTTTTTGGCATAAGCCCTGCTTTCATAATTACATACTCAAAAGCGCCCTTCACTTTACAATTTAATGGTTCACACCAGCCACCATCTCTCTGAAAAAATTGATAAAGCTACTCCTCTTTATCATCGTATACCAACTATTCAATTTAGTATAATTTTATCAAACTAATAGTATTTGTCAATATGGAAAAGTTACTAACATAACTTTTAGAGGTCAGAATTGTGATAAGCTATCCCGGGACGCTAAAACTTAACTGCAGCCTGCTGGCTTTTTGCTCCGTTGCTGACTATCGTCAGCACTCCGCCTAAAGGTTTTTATTTTATTTTAATAAAAGCAGACATTGCCTGCTTAATTAATCTTTACTATCTTTATCTTCAAAAAATAAAATTGGCTCCGCGAAGAGGACTCGAACCTCCAACCCTTCGGTTAACAGCCGAATGCTCCACCATTGAGCTATCGCGGAACGCTAAGTACATTACTATTATATCAATTTTTATTAAAAATGCAATATTATTTTTTAAATTTATTTTGTTATAGTATTTAAACTATGCCAATAAGCATCGCTCAACCCAAAGTGTTTTTAATTTTTAGGAGCAACTATAGATTTAACACCATTTGCCTCCTCTACTACCTCTTTAAATTATCTTTCTATAATTGATTTCTTTAGTTCTAAATTTTCAAGTGGCTTCTTATTCGGGTCCACAATTATATCTTCTAATTTTCTTGAAGAACCTGCTAATGAAATAAAAGCGCTTACCTCCTTATTAGCATAGACTATTTTAGGACCTAACATAGCTCCTAAACTATGGCCTAGTATAACTATTATATGTACCAACAGTAAAGTGAACCTCAATATAAGCTAAAGACACCTTTAATCCACCTTTTGAGTATTCTAATATAACTTGAATATAATTACCATCTTCTTCAACAGAATAAAGATTAACATACTCACCAAGGCTTTTAACTTTATTATCCCAAGCACTTTTTCTTACTCATTTTAAATTTCTCTTTAACCATTCTTTCTCTTAGTACCTTTAGCTAAATTATACATCAATAATAGCAAAAATAAATCAAAGGACTTTTCCATAACTAAGCTAGGAAAAGTCCTTTGATTTTAAAGGTAGCTACTACCTATAATACTCTTTTAAATTTTATAGTGGTTTCATTGTTGGGAACAAGATAACGTCCCTAATAGAGTATGAATCTGTTAAGAACATTACTAATCTGTCTACACCTATACCTAAACCACCAGTTGGAGGCATACCTGTTTCTAGGGCACTCATGAATTCTTCATCGATTACATAAGCTTCATCGTCCCCTAGCTCTCTTTCCTTTGCCTGCTGCTTAAATCTTTCTCTTTGAACTATTGGATCATTTAATTCGGAGTAAGCATTGCAAATCTCTCTACCGTAGATAAAGCCTTCAAATCTTTCAGTGAATTCAGGATTTCCTCTCTTTTTCTTAGTTAGCGGTGAAATTTCTATAGGATAATCCATTATAAAGGTTGGTTGTATTAAATGCTCCTCTGCATATTCTTCAAATAAAGCATTTAATATGTCTCCCCTTGTGCAGTCCTTTAAGTCCTTCTTAAACTCAAGATGCTTTTCCTTTGCAATTGCTTGAGCTTCTTCGTCAGTTTTTATCTCGTTGAAGTCAATACCTGCATATTCCTTTACTGCATCTACCATTGTTAGTCTTCTCCATGGTGGAGTAAAGTCTATTTCAGTTCCCTGATAAACAACCTTGGTAGAGCCATTTACCTTCTGGCAAACGTATGCTACTAGGTTTTCCATTATTTCCATCATGTCATAATAATCTGCATAAGCTTCGTAAAGCTCAATCATAGTAAATTCAGGATTATGTCTTATATCTATACCTTCATTTCTGAAGTTCTTACCCATATCATATACTTTTTCAAGTCCACCTACTATACATCTCTTTAAGTAGAGCTCTGTAGCTATTCTTAGATACATATCTATATTAAGAGCATTATGATGGGTTATAAATGGTCTTGCAGCTGCCCCTCCAGCGATAGGAGAAAGTATTGGAGTTTCTACTTCTAAATATCCTCTATTGTCCAAAAACTCTCTTATAGCTTTAATAATCTTAGTTCTCTTTATAAAGGTTTCTTTAACCTCTGGGTTTGATATTAAATCCACTTCTCTCTGTCTATATCTTAGATCTGGATCCTTTAACCCATGCCACTTTTCTGGTAATGGCTTTAGAGCTTTAGATATTAATTGGAATTCCTTTATATGTATTGTTATTTCACCAGTCTTGGACTTAAAAACAAAACCAGTAACACTTATCCAATCTCCTATGTCAAAGGTTTTAAATTCCTTAAGGCCTTCTTCACCTACATCATCAATTTTAATATATAATTGAATCTTACCGTCTCTGTCATGGATATCAGTAAAACCAGCCTTACCTTGAACTCTCTTAGACATTATTCTTCCAGCTACAGTTACGGTTTGATTCTCTAATTCATCATAGTTTTCTTTAATCTGACCAGATGTGTGGGTTCTATTTACCTTGTACACATCAAATGGGTCCTTTCCCTTTGCCTGAGCATCTGCTAGTTTTTGTCTTCTTAGCTTAATAAGCTCGTTAAAGGCCTGTTCTTCAGCTTCAATATTTACATTTGTCTCCTCATTGGCCATTTAAAAATCCCTCCTGTAATTAGTCTCTTCTAATTTCTAATATTTCGAATTTGTTCACTCCACCTGGTACTGCCACTTCTACTATATCTCCTACCTTCTTACCTATAAGAGCCTTTCCAACTGGAGATTCGTTAGAAATTTTATAGCTCATCGGATCAGCTTCTGCAGAACCAACTATGGTGTACTCTACCTCTTCATCAAATTCATAATCCTTTACCCTTACCTTTGAACCAACACTTACTACATCTGATGGTATTTCGCTTTCGTCCACAATTGTAGCATTTCTTAACATATTTTCTAGGGTTATAATTCGTCCTTCTACAAAGGCCTGTTCATTTTTTGCTTCATCATATTCTGAATTTTCACTTAGGTCTCCATATCCAAGGGCAACTTTTATTTTTTCAGTTATTTCCTTTCTTTTAACTGTTTTTAAGTACTCTAATTCTTCTTCAAGCTTTTTAACCCCTTCATAAGTCATTAAATACTTTTTTTGTTCGCTCATTTCTTTCTCCCCTTTATAATCATAACTACTAAATCATTATTCACATAAAAAATAATTAATACTGTCAATAAACGAAAGTTTACCAAAATACTCCTTGTAATCATTTAAAAGTTATTATAAATCAGCAAAGCAATCATTGTCAACCTATAGTTGCCTAGAATATCAAAAACTATATTATTATAGTTTATTATATATTTACACAAAATATTAAACTTATTCCTACAAATATATTAATATTTAAAATTTACTATTAGGATAAAAGCTGATTTTTATAATTACGTAAAATTTCTATAACCTTTTCACCACTATTTTCTACATTTATTAGGTTCTTAACCTCTGTGCAATTTGGCATCCCCTTGATGTACCAGACAATATGCTTCCTCATCTCTCTTACAGCCTTATGCTCTCCATGATATTTTAATGCCAAAATATAATGTCTTATACATAAATCTAGCTTTTGTCCCCAATCCGGATAGGTTACAGGTTTGTTATTTAAGGCCTCCTCTATTTGCTTAAAAATCCATGGATTACCTAGACTTCCTCGACCAATCATAATACCGTCACAGGAAGAAATCTCAGTTATAAGCTTGGCATCCTCTGCACTTTTTACATCGCCGTTGCCTATAACGGGGATTGTAACCGCCTCCTTGACCTTAGCTATTATTTCCCAATCCGCCTGGCCTTCATACATTTGCTGACGGGTTCTTCCATGTATTGTGAGAGCATCGGCTCCAGCTTCTTCTAAAGTCTTGGCAAAATCTACAGCATTAATATTATCATTAGTAAAGCCTTTTCTAAACTTAACAGTTACAGGTTTTGAAGAAGCTTTCTTAACTTCTCTAACAATTTCTGCTGCCAGTTTAGGATTTTGCATCAAGGCTGAACCTTCACCATTTTTCACTATTTTAGGTGCTGGGCATCCCATATTAATATCCACTAGGCAAAAGCTATCATCTTGGTTGAATCTCTCACAAACCTTAGCCATTATATAAGGTTCTTTACCAAAAATTTGCACTGCAATGGGTCTTTCTTCCTCTGAAGTTATTAGTAGGCTCTCCGTATTGTCGCTTCCATAATATAATGCCTTGGCACTAACCATTTCACTATAAACTAAACCACAGCCCATTTCCTTGCAGAGGCCTCTAAAGGCTATATCCGTAAAGCCTGCCATTGGTGCTAAAAACACATTATTATTAAATGTTAGGTTAGATATCTTCAACAAGTGATTTACTCCTTATTCTTTTCATATATTATTCTTAATCCTTCCAATGTAAGGTCAGGCTTTACCTTATCAATATATTTAGATTCCTTGGCTATGAGCTTTGCTAATCCACCTGTAGCAACAACTAGGGGAGTTTCATCATCAAATTCCTGCATTTCAGCTTTCATCTTTTCTACAATATAATCAACTTGCCCTATGTAACCATACACCAGCCCCGCCTGCATACTTGTAACAGTATTTTTAGATATAACTGTAGGTGGTTGTGTTATTTCTACTCTAGGAAGCTTGGCGGCTCTTTCATACAGAGCTTCTGCTGATATTTTTAGCCCTGGACATATTGCCCCTCCAAGATAATCACCGTTCTTAGTAACAGCACAAAAGGTGGTAGCTGTTCCAAAATCAATAATTATTAATGGTTTTCTATAAATTTCTCGAGCGGCCACAGCATTTACTATTCTATCTGCTCCTACCTCTTTAGGATTGTCATATTTAACATTAATGCCAGTTTTCACTCCTGGTCCAACTATCATTGGCTTAAGCTTAAAATACTTCCAAATCATATGCTCTAAGCTGTACATTATATTAGGTACAACAGATGATATAATAACCCCTTCCACATCAGAAATATTCAGGTTATTCATATGAAAAAGATGTCCAACCATAACACCATATTCATCTGCTGTTCTACCAGAATCTGTAGACAATCTCCAATCTACTAAAAGATTCTTTTCCTTATAAACTCCAAGCACAATATTAGTATTTCCAACATCTACAACAAGTATCATATCAAACACCGCCCTTAATATAATTTAAAAGCAGCCTCTTAGCTGCTTTTAAATTTCCTATTGCCTAAACAATTTAATTTTATCAACTAATTTCTATTTGTCAAGGTACCAGCAATTTACTCTATTACTGCTAATATATCTCCAGTATTAACCTGCTCCCCTTTTGTAACATTTATGCTAACAACCTTACAGTCCCTTGGCGCCATAATCTCATTTTCCATTTTCATAGCTTCTAATATCATAATAACATCGCCCTTCTTAAGGCTACTTCCTTCAGTAACTAGTATTTTAATAATACTTCCTGGCATTGGACACTCTATTTTTTCTCCCTCTACTGGCTCCTTCGCCACTGAAGTATTTTCTACCACTTTAGTCTCTTCATCTACCTTAGGGGGATTGGCCTCTACTTTAGTCTGAGGCTCTGCCTGAACCACAGGCCTTTCTGTATTGGCACTTACCTTCGGTGTCTCTGGTATTATCAAATCACCATTTACCTCTTCTACCTCAACAGCATACTTCTTGCCATTTACAGTAACATAGTATTTTTTCATAAAATATCCTCCCTGTACGATTATAATTGGTATTTTGAATAGTATAAGCTTATGTTTCCTAGATTAAGGAGCTAAGCCTTAAGGTATCAAACCTTGTCTTCTCCATTCTGAATTGCCGCTATTTATTATTCTTATAGACTTAATAGTAAACTCCTTGGCCGACATTCCGCTATAGGCACAAATAGCTGCTATAATAGCTGCCACTATTTCTTCTTCATCCTCTTCCTCATAGTTCTCCTTATCAGAAGGGCTAATATCTAAAGACACTTCTGGATGACCAAAAGCTTGCTCCTTTTCCTGTGCTTCTTCCCCTTTTATTCTATTTAACTTAACCGCCATAGAAATCACAGCTACAACAAGTATAGCTAAAACAGCTAATATAGAAATAATTACAAGAATCAGGTTTTCTTGGATTAGTTCTACCATTATATGACCCCCTATTCTATATCAAGCCGCTTTCGTGCTTTTTATGATACTTAAGCTCTCGTTTGCTCTGAAGCATATCAAAGGTTTTTATCAAAGTAACTCTAGCCTCGGAAGGCTTGATTACATCGTCGATAATCCCCTCTTCTACAGCCTTAAAAGGAGTTGCTTCCTCAGATAGATACTTTTGGATCAACTGTTTTTCCTTCTCCTTAGGATTAGGATCAGAAGCAATTTCTTCCCTATAAAGTTGTTTTACTATTTCTGTAGGCTCTGCTACCGCTATTGTAGTCGCTGGCAGAGCAAAGCACATATCAAAGCTTCCTTTACTTGCAAATACAATATGGCCTAAACCAATAGAATCACCAATAATTAAAGCCACCTTTGGTACGGAAGCTTGAGCTAAAACATACAGGAGCCTTGAAGCGTATAAGGCTTCACCCTTAGCTTCTTCCTCATTGCTAGGTAAAAAGCCCTTACAATCTGTTAAAGATAGTATTGAAATGTTAAAGGCATTACAAATCTTTATAAATCTTACAGCCTTCTCGCAATCCTTAATACTAATATATCCCTTCTCTGAATCTTTACTTGCAATAACACCTAAGGTTAATCCTCTTAGCTTTATAAAGCCTGTATATATTTTGGCACCCATCCTATTATCAATCTCCAACAAGCTGTCTCTATCTGCAATGGACTCTAATAATTCCTTATATGTAAGCTTTCCATCTATATATAAACTGTCTATTTCATCACTAAGGCTTTCTTCGCCTTGGATAACCTGAAAGCTCGGAAGCTCATAATTGTTATGCGGTAAATATGATAAAACCCTTCTAGCCATTTCAAGGGCTTCTTCCTCTGTTTCTACTACAATTTCAGCACTACCACTTTTTCCTGCTGAGTCACCCTTGGCATAAGCCTTCAAATCTGAATATGTACCACTGACTCTTTCAATTCTTTCAGCAGAGTTAAGAGCCAATTCTCCTTCCCTTGTCATAATTACAACATCACTTATACAGGCTGATAAAGCAGCGGCTCCTACACAAGACCCACAAATTACGGAAATCTGAGGCACCACACCAGTTAGTTTAGCCTGGACATTAAATATAGAGCTATAGTAAGACAAGAGTTGCAAACCCTCCTCCATGTCTCCCCCTACTGAATCCAAAATTTGAATTACTGGGGCCCCCATTTTCAAGGAAAGCTCTAATATGTTTAATATCTTCTCGTAATTTCTCCTATTCATAATTCCGCCACTTTTAGCTATATCCTGACTATACACATATGCTAATCTATTGTTAATGGTACCATAACCAGTTATTACACCAGCTCCCTTGCTCTGAGATAAGGCTCCTATTTCTACAAAGGAGTTATCATCCAGTAAGCTTTCAATTCGTTTCCTAGCTTTAGTTTTTTTATTTTGACCCCCTGCCTCCTCAGAGCTTTCAATTGAGTTTATAATTGCTCTTCTTAAGTTTAACTCTTCAAAGCCCTCCATAAATATCGCCTCCTACTTTCATCTCATAAGTGATACACTTACAATATTAGCACAAGGAAAAATATTTGTACATTTACCAAAGCTTATATTAATACAAATAATTTAACCTTGTATAAGATATCCTATACAAGGTTAAAAATCAGCTGGAAGGATTAAAACAAACCTACAATTGATCCATCCGGTAATATATCCATTTTTTCTGCTGCAGGCACCTTTGGTAAACCTGGCATAGTCATAATATCTCCAGTTAAAACTACAATAAAGCCTGCGCCGTTTGACACCCTTACCTCCTGTACATTTACGATAAAACCATCAGGTCTTCCAAGTAGCTGTGGATTATCCGACAGGGAATACTGAGTTTTAGCCACACAGATAGGCTTTTTATCTAACTTAAGCTGTTCTAAGCTTTCTATCTGCTTTTCTGCATTCTTGCTATATCTTACCTCTGCTGCTCCATAGATTTCCTTTGCAATAATGCTCATTTTTTCTTTAATACTTAACTGTTCATCATATAAATATTTAAAATTAGGAACAGTGTTTTCTACCACATCTAGTACGGCCTCTGCTAAATCTATACCTCCAGCTCCGCCCTTTTCCCATACTTCTGCAAGAGCAACCTTTACTCCTAAGGACTTGCAGAAGTCTTGAATAAATTTGATTTCTTCTTCACTATCAGTGATAAACTTATTTATAGCTACCACTGGAGTAACACCGTACTTTTGAATATTTTCAATCTGCTTTTGTAAATTTTCCACACCTCTAGCCAAAGCCTCTACATCAGGAACATTTAAGTTTTCCTTCAGAACCCCTCCGTGATGTTTTAAGGCTCTAATTGTAGCCACAATAACAACGCAGTTTGGAACTAAGCCACCAAAACGGCATTTAATGTCTAAGAACTTTTCAGCTCCTAAGTCCGCACCAAAGCCTGCTTCTGTTACTACATAGTCTCCAAGCTTTAAGGCCATTTTTGTTGCTATTATACTATTACAGCCATGAGCTATATTAGCAAAAGGCCCTCCATGAATAATAGCTGGTGTATGCTCTAAGGTCTGAACTAGATTAGGCTTTATAGCATCCTTCATTAATAGAGCCATGGCTCCTTCTACCTTCAAGTCTCTACAATATATGGGCTCCCCTTTAGTATTGTAGGCCACAATGATATTAGCAAACCTCTCCTTCAAATCCATTAGGTCCTTAGCCAAGCATAAAATAGCCATAATTTCTGAGGCTACTGTAATCATAAAGCCATCCTCTCTTGGGAATCCGTTTATCCTGCCTCCTAGGCCTACTACCGTTTGTCTTAAGGCTCTATCGTTCATATCCATAACCCTTTTAAAGGTAATTCTTCTCACGTCAATGTCTAAGGCGTTTCCTTGATGAATATGATTATCTATAGCTGCACATAACAAGTTATTAGCTGAAGTTATAGCATGAAAATCCCCAGTAAAATGTAAGTTTATATCCTCCATAGGTACTACCTGTGAGTAGCCACCACCAGCAGCTCCACCCTTTACACCAAATACTGGACCTAAAGAAGGTTCCCTTAAAGCTATTATTGCATTTTTGCCTAGCCTGCACATCGCTTGTCCAAGCCCAACAGTTACGGTAGATTTCCCTTCCCCTGCAGGAGTAGGATTTATAGCAGTAACTAGTATAAGCTTTCCATCAGGTCTATCCTTCTTTTTCTCTAGCACTTCCAAATTAATTTTACACTTATATTTACCGTATAAATCAATATCATCTTCTGTAAGTCCTATTTTTTCAGCTATATTTATTATTTTTTCCATTGATACACTTTGTGCTATTTCAATATCACTTTTCATAAAGAATTCAACCTCCTTATAGAATAAGGATGACTAACGTCATCCTTAAACTGTAGCATTGTATATCTCTTCAAATTCGTCTGCTTCAAGCTTTTCTTTTTCAAGCAAGGCTTGAGCTACAGCATGAAGTTTATTCATATTTTCATCTAGCAACTTTAGAGCCTTGTTATAGGAATCATCAATGAGCTTCTTGATTTCTCTATCAATAACTGAAGCAACCTCTTCACTGAAGTTTCTTCCTCTACCAATATCTCTACCTAAGAAAACCTCATTATGATCTGTTCCTAAAGCCATAGGTCCTATTTCATCGCTCATACCATATTCCATAACCATCTTTCTAGCTATAGCTGTAGCTCTTTCTATATCGTTTTGAGCTCCAGTACAAATATCCTCTAAGGCTAGTTTTTCTGCAGCCCTACCACCAAGTAAAACTACCATCTGATCTAAAAGGTAGCCCTTTGAAACATGAGTTTTATCATCCTTAGGAAGACTCATGGTATATCCTGCAGCCATTCCTCTTGGAACTATACTTATTTGGTGAACAGGGTCAGCATTTGGTAAAAGCTTTGCTACAATAGCATGACCTGCCTCATGATAGGCAGTAATCTTTTTATCATATTCATGGATAACTCTGCTCTTCTTTTCTGGTCCAGCTATAACTCTAGTTACAGCCTCCTCCAGTTCCTGTTGACCTATTGATTTTTTATTGTTTCTAACTGCAAGCAATGCAGCTTCATTCATTAAATTCTCTAAATCAGCTCCTGTAAAGCCTGACGTACTCTTAGCTAGTACATCTAATCTTATATCCTCCTCAAGCTTCTTGTTTCTTGAGTGAACCTTTAAAATTTCTTCTCTACCTTTAACATCAGGAGCAGCTACAACAATTTGCCTATCAAATCTTCCTGGTCTTAGTAAAGCAGGGTCAAGTATGTCTGGTCTATTAGTTGCTGCTATAATTATTATACCTTCATTTACACCGAAACCATCCATTTCAACTAGTAATTGGTTTAGCGTCTGCTCTCTTTCATCATGTCCTCCGCCTAAACCAGCACCTCTCTGTCTACCAACTGCATCTATTTCATCGATAAATACTATACTAGAAGGATGCTTCTTTGCCTGTTCAAATAAGTCTCTTACTCTTGATGCACCAACACCAACGAACATTTCTACAAAGTCAGAACCAGATATGCTAAAGAAAGGCACTCCTGCTTCTCCGGATACCGCCTTTGCCAACAAGGTCTTACCAGTTCCTGGCGGTCCAACTAAAAGCACACCCTTAGGAATTCTGGCCCCCATATCTGTGTACTTCTTAGGATTCTTTAAGAAATCCACAATTTCAGCCAGTTCAGCCTTTTCCTCATCAGCTCCAGCCACGTCGGCAAAGGTTACTTTCTTTTTATCTGGAGAGGCTATCTTAGCCTTGCTCTTCCCAAAGTTCATTACCCCTCGGCCGCTTCCACCACCTTGGGACTGTTGCATAAATAAAAACCAAAAGGCTACTATCATAACGATTAGTAATATAGTTGGTAGGTATTGTAACCAAAACGGAATGCTTGTTGGCTTTGTATATGTTTCCTGTATATCATTCACATCTGGGTATTCTGCTATTATTTGAAGCAATCTTTCATATGGTACTACTGCCTGATACTTTCTATTGTCTTTAAGTTCACCAGTTACAATCATTCTATCTTCAGAAATCTCCATGGATTTGAGTTTTTGCTCTCTATATGCTTTTTCAAACTCATTAACGGTTAAAGTATTGGAGCTCTTTTTTTCACCGGATATGGCAACTGCTACTATGATTATGACAAATAATGCTACAAGCCAGAGTGTTGCACTAGAAAATTTCTTCAATTCTGGCCCCCCTTTCAATATGCTATTCTACTTGATACTATAAAATTGTATCATATAGGTATTTCCTTTACAATAATTTTATTTCAGCAAATTACCCCTCGCCCTTTAGCTGACTAGCTTAGGGACGCCTTCATCTTAGCTCTATTACTTTTCATATACCTCTTCCTTAAGTATTCCAACAAAAGGTAGATTTCTATACTTTTCAGCGTAATCAAGACCATAGCCTACTAAGAAATGGTCTGGCACTTCAAATCCTTGATACTTTACATCTATATCTACTCTTCTTCTTTCAGGCTTATTTAAAAGACATACTATGTCAATGGAACTGGGCTTTCTAGCTCTTAAGTATTCCAGCAAATACTTTAAGGTAATGCCTGAATCTATAATATCCTCTACAATAAGTACATTTTTCCCTTCAATATCATAATCCAAATCCTTTAATATTCTTACTACACCAGAGGTTTCAGTAGAGCTTCCATAGCTAGAAACAGCCATAAAATCCATGCAGCAAGGTATAGTAATTCTCTTTAGCAAGTCTGACATAAACATTACAGAGCCTTTAAGTACGCCAATAAGAACCAATTCCTGATTTTCATAATCCTTGCTAATCTGAGCTCCAAGCTCAGCAACCTTTTCCTTTATTCTCTCCTCATCAAACAACACTTCTTTTATATCGTTTATCATTTAGTTTTCCCCTTTCTTGATTTTTATTTCTAAAATATATTTGGTGCTTTTGGTAACTATATATTTATTACTAACTCGATAACCTACTATCCAAGCTATATCCTTATCAAAACACACCAGTGGTAATTTACTTCTTTCTTCCTTAGGAATCTTTAAATCTATAAATAAATCCTTTAATTTTTTACTTCCCTTCATCCCGTATGGTGTAAATCTATCACCTTCCTGCCTAGTTCTTATAGAAATATATCTATTAATTTTATCATAATCAAAATACTTTTTATAAGGATCCTCTGTAAAATTCAGCACCTCATCCTTATTCACTATCCTAAGGGATACTTGTATTGCCATCTCACTAATTTCTTTAACTACAAAAGGCTGCGGAGCTTGCTCCTTATCAAAAATAATAAACTCACTGCTAGTCTGATTATTAACTATATCCCCCTTTTTCTTATAAATGTATATTTGTCTATAGACCTTTTCTGCTATAATACATTCTGGCAAACTTATCATTTTTCCTGTATCCATAGAAAAAAGACCTATAATCTCATTAATATGTACTAATTCTATATTGTTTAAGTCTCCCTTAAGTTCACGAAGAGCCCTTCGTATAACCCTAGTTACAATAGCTTCATGCTCCTTTATTAGCTGCTGGTCTAGTCTAACCTTCTCAGCAAGCCTAGAGCAATACTGGACATATTTTTTCTCTGCCACTTCTTCTAAATAGTCCTGATCCTTGCTTATTATTTCTGAAAGTCTATTAATTGTAGTTAGTATATCTTTATTAAAATTTTCCTGTAAATAAGGAATTAACTCTAGTCTAATTTTATTTCTATTATAAATTTTTTCAAAATTACTCTTGTCAATTCTAGGCTTTAAATTGTTAAGCTCACAATATCTTTCTATTTCTTCTCTTGTAAGAATCAATATAGGCCTTATATATATTCCATCTCTAACAGGTCTTATGCCTCTTAAACCCTCCATGCCAGTGCCTCTAATTATTCTCATTAAAATGGTCTCTGCCTGATCATTAAAGTTATGAGCCAAGGCTATTAAATTGGCGCCTAGCTTTTCTTTCAGCTCATTAAAAAAGGCATATCTTGCTTCCCTGCCAGCGGTTTCTGTAGATGTATTGGTAAGCCTAGCTACTTCATTAATATCTATTCTTTTACAAAAAAAATCTATATTAGCCTTTTTACAAAACTCCCTCACATATTCCTCATCTGCATCCGCCTCTGCTCCCCGCAGGCAATGATTCACATGGGCAGCATACAGTTTTAGATTATACCTTTCCTGCAGATTCTTTAATATATGTATCAAACACATTGAATCAGGCCCACCTGAAAGGGCAACTATAACCTTATCGCCATTATGGAGCATATTATTTTGGTCTATAAAATCAATTACCTTTTGCAGCAAAGCTCACACCTCGAATTATCTTACTTTATAGATATCACATACAATAGATTATACCCAACCTATTTAAGATTCTGTCAATATTATAATATATATTTTAAAATTTGTCCCTTAATTCCTAAAATAAGACTCATTTTATGGCTTCTTATGTATTAAAACCATAATAAAGGATGGCTTAACGCCATCCTTTTAACATGTAGAAATCTTTGAAACTATTACCGTCATATCATCCTTAGCCTTGCCATTATTAACCTCTTTAGCCCTATGGATAATATTTTTAGCTATAGTTGATATATCGTTCTCCTCATTATCTTCTAAGTATCCCACAATCCAATTTTCCATTAAATCAGTGTTACCCTCACATTCTAAAACTCCATCGCTAAACATAATTAATATATCTCCATCCATAACCTTTTTTTCGATAACATCAATATCTACCTTGTCCAGAACTCCCATAGGAAGGGTTTTAGAATTTATAATTTCTACCTTTCCAGCTCTTTTAATAAAAGTAGACACAGCTCCTACCTTCATCATAGTTAGCTCACCAGTATAGCTATCAATATTGGCAATGTCTAATGTGGAAAACTTCTCTTCCTCTGAAAACTTCATGGTCATTATAGAGTTAACTGTATTTACAGCAATTTCTCTTGAAAAGCCTGCTGCTGCAAATTTTTCTATTAATTTTACTGCAGCCTCACTCTCACCACTGGCCTCTGGACCAGACCCCATACCATCACTTAAAACTATCATGTAGGTACCATCACTTAGCTTGCCATAGCCATAACTGTCTCCATTAAAGTTCTCTCCATATTTACATTCACTCTCTGCATAGGTTAAAACATTAAACTTTGGAGTCTCCTCAAAGACCACTGTCGTATAATCCTGTTTTTCCTTAAGCTTATCAAAATTAGCTATACTCATACTCAATCCTGTTGTACTATTAATTAGGGGTAGCAACTTGTTATGGAAGAATTCCTTATTGCAGCCATTGCGTAATACTATCTTTACATTAAGCCTTCTATTTTTATCCTGTATACAGAAGACATTTAAAAATTGTAAACCTGTTCTTTCTAAAGCTCTCTTAACCTCTCGTTCAATCTGAGCCTTAAAAGCTATATTAGCATCGAAATCCTCTATCATCTCTTTAACTGTTTGTCCTATATTATTCAAATGATTAGCAATAAGCTGTCTTCCTTCTACTAGTTTGTTTCTCCAAATTTCATTATTAATAAAGGTATCAATAATATCCTCAGTATTTTTTATCAGCAGGGACTTATTTATACACTTTCTTTCCAGTTCATCAGGAAAAATCTTTTTATTCTCATGATAATTTTGAATTAACTCACCAAAGGCAGTATATGTATAGTATATTTCCCTCTTCCAACATATAGACTTCATACTGCAATTAGCACAAACCCTGTCTGCCAGATTTTCAACTAGGGCACTACTTTTATTTTTTAATTGCAGCTTGTCATTATTCACTAGGTTTTTAATAGTATAGGACATACTAAATAGTATATCAGAAAAGCTCCTTAGCTTCTCAATAAATATCTGTCTTACCGCTTCGGTATGGCTGTTGTTAATAGCCTCGCTCTTTCTATCCCAACTAAACTCCAAAGCCAACCCCTTATAAAGCTTATCTGGTAGAATTGTTATAATTACAGATGATACTAGGACCTCTATTAATTTGAAGCCTAAATCAGTGTGGGTGTATAAATTCAAAATAAAAAAGGAGATTATAAATCCCAAGGCACTCAGTAGCTTACTAGTTTCTCTAAATAATCCTACAGTAAAACCGCATAATGCAAATATACTTATATTCATTACTAAGTTATCTGTAGTCATACCAACTATTAAGCCTACTGCCACTCCAACAGAGGCTCCTGTTGAGCTGCCATTTACGTAAGCACATACAGCCACAAGAATAAAGGTAATTACATTCTGCAAGGATATACCAAGGAAGCTTACCCCCCAGGTTCCCGATATGACTAGCGCCATTACCATGGTTATGCTTATAATCTCCTCATTACTGAATATATATTTACTTTTTACCTTCCTTAAGCATAACATAGCACACTGGATAATATAATATACTGGTAAGGTGCATACCACTTCAAAGGCAGATGAAAAAATATTACCCCCTGCAGAATTTAAAGCTAATATTAAATTATAGCCAATAGCTTCGATTAATAGTAATATCAAAAAAAGTATTAATCTTTTTTGCTTTGCTAGATTTCTAAAATAATAGGCTGCAAAAATTACACTTCCAAGCCCTAAAATATAATAAGGTACATTATCAACATTATCAAATATGGATAAATACCCCAGTAGAGATCCAGTAGCAGCTATTATAGGTGTATTATCCTCCCTGCTTAAGACCATGGAAATTACAAAAGCCAATCCAAAAGGTGTCCAGTTATTTATTAATATAACTCTACTAATAAAAAAGGCCATTCCAAAATAGGTTAATGATGCTATCTGCCATTTGTACTTAAACATTCCTTCGCTTCTTTGCTCTCTTCTACTTCTTTTATACGATGTTATTTCCATACCATACTGCATCGAAAATATCCCTCCCAGTCAATATATTGCCTTTAAACTCTTAGAATAAAATTACCGAGCCTTTAAGGAACAAATTTATTATAGCAAAGGCGACTGTAAATATATGTCAGTTGCTGTGTTGAAGGGAATTTTTCATAGGACACCAATCTATTTTTATTTTTATAAATGGACAAGTAGAAGATTAATTGTAAAAAATAAAAATCCACAATATATTGGGCCTATGTTTATAAATTTAATATATCTTGTGGATAACTCTGTGCAAATCATTTTTCTGTTATAGTGCCGCTAGCTTATTCACTACTTAAAATTGTCGTCATAAAGGTATAATTAAGGGGATTTGATGAAAACTTTTAGTCATATTTAATTTCCCACACAAATTGTCAAAAGAGAGGTCCTAGGTATAAGATTCCTATCTGCATAGGAATATTTAAGGGTTAGATAATACCTTTTCCATATGTTGCTTTGTTTTAAAGAAGTGTTGATATTAATTTAGAAGTCAGAGGTCAGAAGTCAGAGATTAAAGAAAATTTTTCGAAATGCAAAATTTATAGTTTCCTATACAATAAAAAAACTGTTGCTCAACTAACAGATATGTTAATTGAGCAACAGTCTTACTTGGTAGCGGAAATAGGACTCGAACCTACGACACTTCGGGTATGAACCGAATGCTCTAGCCAACTGAGCTATTCCGCCATATATGGTTGCGGGGGCAGGACTTGAACCTGCGACCTTCGGGTTATGAGCCCGACGAGCTACCAACTGCTCCACCCCGCGATATTAATGCTGGAGACCGGAATCGAACCGGTACGGTGTGTTAGCACCGCAGGATTTTAAGTCCTGTGCGTCTGCCAGTTCCGCCACTCCAGCGCGTATTTAATTTTAGGATAGAAGTAGCGGAAATAGGACTCGAACCTACGACACTTCGGGTATGAACCGAATGCTCTAGCCAACTGAGCTATTCCGCCATATATGGTTGCGGGGGCAGGACTTGAACCTGCGACCTTCGGGTTATGAGCCCGACGAGCTACCAACTGCTCCACCCCGCGATATTGGTGCTGGAGACCGGAATCGAACCGGTACGGTGTGTTAGCACCGCAGGATTTTAAGTCCTGTGCGTCTGCCAGTTCCGCCACTCCAGCACGGGTCAGGAATTACTATTCCTTAGCGACATAGACTATTATATATGATGGTTTCCTCAATGTCAACTATTTTATTAGCTATTTTTTTGTATTTTTCATCATGAAAACCATAACCGTTTTAGCAAGGTAAAATACTAGGTTTATAGCTAAAAAATTATATAATTTCCTATATAAATTTAAACAAGCTGTCTTCATATTAAAAGACAGCTTAATATCTCTAATTTATAATTAACTTCTTCGACTATACCCTCTTCCCTTAGCCTCCTGATGTCTCTTATAATCCTGTTGTCTTTCTTCACTGTCTTTAAGAAACTTTGACATAATGTCCTCGAAGCTTGAACCACTGTTCTTATTTCTCTCGCTAGACCAATCAATTTCTGCTGGTCTTACGGATTTTTTAGCTGGCATAGCTTGCTTTATCGATAAACTAATTTTGCCATTATCATCTACGGATATTACCTTGACTTTAACCTTATCCTGCTCCTTTAAATGATCTCTGATGTCTTTAACAAAAGTATCAGCTACTTCAGAGATGTGTACCAATCCTGTCTTGCCTTCTACATCGATAAATGCTCCAAAATTAGTAATGTTAATTACTGTACCTTCTATAATGTTTCCTGCCTTTAAGGTCATATTAAAAAGACTCCTCCTTAAAAATAAATATGTTTATATAAATATAAAAATTAAACTATTTTATTGTCCTTCAGGCATAGACTTAATAGGAGTCTCGTTTTCCTTTATTTGTCCCAATCTTTCCCTGGCTTGTATTTCAATGTATCTCATAGGATCACTTTGAAATAACTCCAGTCGCTCCTTTAATTCTTCCTCCTGATCCTGATGCGCCTTCAGTTGTTGAAGTTGCTTAGCCTCTTCTTTCTTTAGCCTTATTGCCACAAATTGCTGCCTAACAAAAACAACAGCAAAATATGCTATTAGCAATACGATAAAAAAGGATTTTATATTAAACTTCTTTTTTTTCATAAGATTTTCTCCTCTTTATTTTACATAGGCTTAAATCTATTGTAATTAGGTTTTTACTTTTATTCAAGAGATTTCTTTCAATTTACTCCTATTTTTTTAATCCAAATTTGTAAAATAACCACCTAAAGGGATATATTATTATATTTATAATTATTCTAAAGAACTTTGAAATGCTACTAATTAGGGTGTATTGTATTTTCCTAAAGCTTTTGCTAACTATTCTCATATATAAATATACACCAAAAACCATCCATATGTAAACATATACACCCATAACTGCTTGGTTAGTATAAAGAAGAAAAACGAAGATTAATATACCAGCTAAGATCCAAAACAAAATGTCTTCAATTATAATTAAAACCTTATGAATATTTTCAAACCCTCTGAAAGTTCTATAAAAATCAAATAAAAATCCTGTTAAGATTCCAGCTATGATACTGTACAAAACTAGCCTCGCCTGCATCATCAACGGAATAACCATATGCTATTACCCCTATCTGAATAATTTTGATAGAATGCTTTCTTTATCCTGCTTGGCTTCCGAGCCGGTATATGTAAAGGAATCTACCATCCCTATTATCATAACCTCTCCGTTTTGTACATCTAATTTGTTCATTTTTAGCCCGCTACCCTTAATAGTAAGCATACCTAGGCTGGTATTTAACAGTATTTTTTCTTCATTGAAGCTTATAACCTCCATAACTCCAGTTAAAAATAATCTTCTACGATTTTCGAGGGTCATATTGCTTTTCTTTTCTTCTATTTTTAACTCTTTCTTAACTTCCACAGGCCATCCCTCCTACTAATGATAATATATGAAGGTGCCTGTCAAGTTATTACAAATAGTAATTTCCTTTATATAAATTTTAATTATTCTTCCTTATCTTCTTCGCCCTCTAAAATTGCATACATGGTTTTTGCATCATCTTTTCTAACATGCTCTACCACACTAGTAATTCTAGCCTTTAATACCTTTGCTGCAAACTGTATTTCAATAATATCATCTACTTTTACATCTGTGCTAGGCTTAGCTACCTTACCATTGATAGAAACTCTTCCACCTTCACAGGCCTCTTTAGCTACTGTTCTCCTTTTTATTATTCTGGATACCTTTAAATATTTATCTAATCTCATAATAATGCCACCTCTATCTAAGTTATAAACTATATACTGTTTTTTAACGAGTACTTACAGATATTATACTATACGTATAAAGCCCGGACTATGCCGGGCTTTAAATTACTTAAGAACTTTTTCTTTGAATTCCTTACCTGCTTTGAATACTGGTACAACTGTTGCAGGAATCTTGATTGGTTCCTTAGTTCTTGGATTTCTTCCTTCTCTAGCTGCTCTTTCTCTAGCTTCGAAAGTACCGAAACCAACTAATTGAACCTTGTCACCTTTTGCAAGTGCTTCTTCAATGCTTTCTATAAATGCCTTTAAAGCTGCTTCTGCGTCCTTTTTTGTTAATTTGCTCTTTTCAGCCATACTTGAAATTAAATCTGCCTTGTTCACTTTTAATTTCCTCCTTAAAATAACAGTATAGATTATCAAGTTACACAATATGTGTTAACTTGTTGGAATCAGACATATTGCTACTTTCATGATTCTAGAACATATTATATATCTATTTAATCTGTTAGTCTATACCTTTAATGAAAAAAATCCTATAAATAGATATTTTTTGATAATATTTATGTGTTATCACCAATAAAAGTAATCAATGTTTAGCTTTACTACTATATTCAACGTTAATTTCTAAATTCCTTCTTTAAATTATAACTTTTTATAACTTTTTCTTACTTTTTTAATTTTTTTGCCTCATTCCATAGATTATCCATTTGCTCTAAGGTCATACTTTCTAATTTAAGTCCTTTTTTTAAGGCAACTTCCTCTATGAACTTAAATCGCTCAATGAACTTATTTGTGGTATTATTTAAGGCCTCTTCCGGATTAACCTGTAGAAAACGACTTACATTTACCACAGAAAAGAGTAAGTCCCCCATTTCTTCTAGTATTCTTGCCTTACTTTCTCCATTATATACCTCTTTAAGCTCCTTAAATTCTTCTAGAACCTTATCAAGAGCATCTTCAACCCTGTCCCAATCAAATCCTACCTTCCTTGCCTTATTTTGTACCTTCTCTGCTCTCATTAAGGCTGGTAGGTTTTTAGCAATATGCTGCATTTCTTCTGTTAAGGTTTTTGTTCCCTGTTCTGCTTTTTTTATCTCTTCCCAATTTTTTAGTACTTGCTTTGAGTCTTCTGCTGTTGTATCTCCAAACACATGAGGATGTCTTTGTATCATTTTATTGCATATTCCTTCTATAACATCCCTTATAGTAAAGTAGCCCTCTTCCTCGGCAATTACACTATGAAATACTACCTGTAAAAGTACATCCCCTAGCTCTTCAGTTATTTTATCCTCATCCTCTTGGTCTATGGCCTCTAAAACCTCATAGCATTCTTCTACTAAATACCTTTTCAAGGATTCATGGGTCTGTTCTTTATCCCAAGGACAGCCATTATCTCCTCTCAATCTTTCCATGATGTCTACAAGATCATAGAAATCTTTATGATTATCTAGATCTTTAGGTATATATATGGAGGTTAAATAATCAATATCCGTTTGCCTATCGATTTCGTACAAGGCCATTGGTCTTATACTCTCCTGGCCCTTTATTCCTGCAGCTCTCACAAAATAGACCTGAGTATCATCTCTATAATAGGCGGATAAGGCTAGCTTCACCTCAGAAGCTATGTATTGGTCATATACCTGAGTTATAATTGTTCCTATTCTTTTATCAAAAATATGATTCTTACATTCAAAGGCATCTACTATCTTTAGCCCCTCTATAGGATCTATCTGCAGCCTTTCCATAACTACATCCACAAAGCTTACTGCAGATATAACCTCAAATTCAATATTTTTTTCCTTGCACTGTTCTACCAAAAGCCTTACAGACTTTTCTGCCACAAGCGGATGCCCTGGCACAGCATATATTAAGTCTCCCTCTTTTTCATGCTTATTGATTAAATCCTCTGCTATAAAGCTATAAACCTCATCAAAGGTTTCAAAGTTATCATAAGCCCTATCATAGGTTTCAAATTTAATGCCAAGAGACTGTATATACTGAACAGTAGGATGTTTTTCCGTTCTTAAATAGACCTTATGTATACTTTTCAAAGCTTCAATAGCGCCCACTGTTAAAGCCTCAGGCGCTCCTGGACCAAGACCAATAATCTTAATCATATGTTAATCTCCTTTAACTAAATTTTTGCTAACCTCTAGCAAATTTATTTTTCACATATTTATAATCAAAGGTTCCAAATAGAAAAATCAAAACTAAATAAACAATACCACCTAAGGCTATAGAAGCAAAGATACCTAAGGTGTTACTCATTGTATTATTATAAACATATTGGTAAGCAAAAACAACACTTAATATCATAAACACCGCTGAATAAGCAGGCTTAATAAGAACATCATAATAATTAATCCTTACTCCCAGCTTAGCTTTTAAGGTTATGATATTGGCAGCAGAAGTAATTATATAAGCTACCATGCTCCCCACAATGGCCCCGTAAATATTTATAAAAGGAATGGGTACTAATAATACTGTAATAACTATCTTGCCAACACAGCCTATCAACATATTTTTAATAGGCTCCATATAATAGCCAGTACCCTGAAGAATAGATGTAGTGCTTTGAGTAACGATTATAAAAGGTAAGGTATAGGCTGCATACTGCAGAATTTTAAAGCCCTCTGAATGTCCTGGAAACAATAGATTTAAAATAGGGGCAGCCATAAAGGATAGGCCTAAGGTACAAGGCAAAGCTATAACCATAGAAACCTTCATTGCCATATCAACCTTACTATCAACCTCTGCTTTTTTATTTAATACATGAGATTCTGCTATAATAGGCACCAAGGATGCACAGAGGGCAGAAGACATGGTTAAGGGAACATTTATAAGAACCATAGCCTTGCCTGTTAGTTGACCGTATAAGATAGCTGCTTCCTTAAAGGTATATCCAGACCTCAAAAGCTGCTGAGGTACAATTATAGAATCTAATAAGTTCATTATGGTTCCTACCGCTGCACCTAAGGATACAGGAATTGCTATATGTAAAAGTTCTGTAAGAATAGTGTCATCCTTTTTTACTTTTTTAACCTTAAGCTGTTTCTTAGCAAGCAAATACTTTATGGATAAATATAAAAATCCAGCAATTCCACCGGCTGCCGCACCAAAGGCCGCTCCTCCAGCAGCATACTCTATTCCCATAGGTAATAGGAGAAAGGCTAGGCCCACTCCAAAAACTACTCGTCCAATTTGTTCAATTATTTGAGAAACCGCTGTGTAGGTCATATTTTGCATACCTTGAAAAAAGCCTCTAAAAACACTCATTAATGAAATAAAGACAGGGGCAGCTCCTATACCCATCAAGGAATACACCGCTTTTTTATCCCACTTAAAAAAAGTAACCAGCTCCCTTGGAAACACTAAAAATACTACAGAAAAACCTCCCCCTAAAATCAACATTGTAAGAAAGGCCTTTTTTATTACTAATAATATTGAGCCTTCATCATTAAAGGCATTTCTCTCAGACACCATCTTTGATATAGCAACAGGTATACCTGAAGCAATACCTATGAAGAACATATATAAGGGATAAGACATTTGATAATAACCTATACCTTCGTCCCCTATAAGCATAATAAGGGGCCAACGAAAAAAGAGACCTAAAAACTTTGCAAAAACACCAGCAATACCAAGAATCAAGGTTCCCTTTATTAATGACTGTTTTTTCATACTACTCCTCCATTTAACAATTAATAAAGACTAAAAAATTTAGAACTATAAAGAGCTTATAGTTCTAAATTTATTGGGTCTAATTATTTGTATTTGTAGTAAACAGTCATTATTACAATGTTTTTTTGTTTTTCATGTATAATTTATGCAATTATTGGTTATAATTCAGATGGAGCAAAATGGTTCATAGAATGCAAAGCATTTTCTATTGTTCCATTTGCTTTCCTAAGAAGGCCGATGCAGTTTCAGCTAACTTCATTTCTAACTCTCCAAACTTTTCCCCATTTTGTTTGGATAATATAATAACAGCTCCAATTGCATCGCCTTCTGCCAATATAGGGGAAATAACTGCAGCGGTATATTTTCCTTCTACTTCCTCATCTTTATATAGGGAAATTAAATTATTATTAGCCTCATCAAGTATTACAGTTTTTCTATCTTCCATTACTTTTTCTAGTTCATCACTAATTCGCTTTTCTAAGTATTCCTTTTTAGGAGCACCACTAACAGATATTATTGCATCCTTATCTGCGATAAGAACTATATGTCCAATTGCCTGTTGCAAAGATTCTGCATATTCCTTCGAGAAATCACTTAATTCTCCAATAGGAGAGTATTTTTTTAAAATTACTCCACCTTCTCGATCAGTAAAAATCTCCAATGGGTCGCCTTCTCTTATCCTTAATGTCCTTCTGATCTCCTTTGGAATTACCACTCTACCAAGATCATCTATTCTTCTAACTATTCCTGTAGCCTTCATTTGTTTACCCTCCTTTGTTTAAATTTCATATATTCTACTTCCATTAATATTATCTTTCTTAATATGAAATTTTATGCACTAATAAAAGCTATTATTTGATTGGAATTGCTATAAAAAAGGCCTGAAGTACAAGAATAAATTTAATCTTGTGCTTCAGACCCTTTATTTGTTAAAATAAGTTCTTCTTTAGTCTATCTTCATATATTTTAAAGCCTTTTTCCTTTTTCCAGCTTTCTATCTTTGTATTAAATTCAGAATCTCTCTTGTTGCTTAATAGTATTGTCTTAATACTATCCTTTACCTCATCTAAAGTCTTAACCTTCTTTTCCTTAACCACATTCTGTGCCTTAATTATTTCCCAGCCATCAGATGTCTTAACAGGGTTTGATATTTGTCCCTCATGTAAAGCTTTTGCTACAGTCATGAAGGCTTCATCCCTAGTGGTATTATCATACTGTATATATCCCATATAGCCTTCGGAGTTATTCTTATTATATTCCTTTGCTACGTCTTCAAACTTGCCGCCCTTATCTAGCTTATCCTTTGCTTCCTTAGCCTTCTCTTCTGTATCCACTACAATATGATAAAAGTCTGCACCAGGATTTGTAGTGTAGGACGCTATGTTTGTTGTATAATAACTGTTTATTTCATCGTCACTAACCTTTAAATCTTTAGTAACCATATACTCAACTCTACCAGCAATTACTACATCTATATTGTCCCTTAAGGTTTCCTTGTATTGATCCTTTAAAGACTCTAAAGTGCTACCAAGGCTTTCAAGGCCTTCCTTAAACTTTTCATCATCATTATCAAAATAAACTTCCTTAGTCATATTTATTTGTTTTTCAACTTCATCATCAATTTTGTTAAGGTCTGGTATCATATCTGGATATTTTTCTTCAGCTACTATACGAAGAAGCTTCCATTCAGCCATAGTTTGCAAGGCATTAAGATAAGCATTTTCAAGCTCCTTTTTTGCCTCATCGCTATTAAGATTGCCATGCTCCTTTATTATTGCTTCCTCAGTACTTTTCATTTTTTCTCTAACATCAATAAGTTTTATCTTTTCGCCTCCAACCTTAGCAACTACGGTGTTATCCTTTCCTGCTTGAGTTTTTTCAATACAACCAGAAGCAGAAAATACTAATAGGCTGGTAACTAATATGCTAACTACTTTTTTAACCTTGTTCACGTACATTCCCCCACTCAATATAGTCTTTTTTCATTATAACATTTTTGCAAATTATTTCAATTAATATTTTCTTTACCTTCATCTAATTGTAATAGATAGTGAAGCATCTCTTTAAAAATCCCTAGTAAATCTTCCTTCTTAACATCCAGAATCTTATAGGCCACCGCCGGCTTATCGCCAAGCTTGAAAACTATTTTTCTGCTATACTTCTCTAGTAAAGCTCTAATCATAGCATCCTTTAACTTATCCTTATCCTTGAAGTAAAAATAAACCTCGCTGCCCTTTTCCTTAATTTCAACAATACCCAATTTCTTCCCTAAGCTTCTTAGGTATGCAATGTCCATAAGATTATAAACTGATTGAGGTATATCAGAGAATCTGTCCTCCAGTTCATCCTTAACTTCCATGTAGTCATCAAAGTCACCTATGGCAGCAATTTTCTTATACACTTCTATTTTTTGCACTTCGTCCTCAATATAGGTTGCTGGTATATAAGCATCTATGTTTAATTCTACAGTGGTTTCTATTTCTTCCTCAGTAATCTCACCCTTTATAAGCTTTATAGTTTCCTCTAACATTCTACAGTAAAGATCATAACCCACCACTGACATTTGCCCATGCTGAGCAGAGCCCATCATGTTACCAGCACCTCTTATTTCTAAATCTCTCATGGCAATTTTAAAGCCAGAACCTAGCTCTGTAAAGTCCTTTATAGCCTTTAGTCGTTTTTCTGCTACCTCAGAGAGAATTTTATCCTTTCTGTAAGTAAAATATGCATAGGCTATCCTGTTAGAGCGTCCCACTCTACCTCTAAGCTGATATAATTGGGATAAACCCATCTTATCTGCATCATAGATAATCATAGTATTAACATTTTGAATATCAATACCAGTTTCTATTATGGTAGTAGCAACTAGAATATCATAATCGTGATTCATAAATTCTAGCATAATCTTTTCCAGTTCTCTTTCTGTCATCTGTCCATGAGCTACCGCTACCCTAGCCTCTGGCACTAGCTCTCCAAGAGTTTTTGCTATACTACCAATATCCTCAACTCTGTTATATACAAAAAACACTTGCCCATCTCTTCCTAATTCTCTAAGTATAGCATCTCTAATTAATTGTTCATTATACTCCACCACATAGGTTTGAACAGGATAACGCTCTTCGGGAGGAGTTTCAATAACACTGATATCTCTAACTCCTGTAAGAGACATATGCAAGGTTCTAGGAATTGGTGTAGCTGTTAGAGTTATTACATCAATATTCTTTTTCAAATTCTTAATTTTTTCCTTATGCTTAACTCCAAATCTTTGCTCTTCATCAATGATTAATAGACCAATATCTTTAAACTCTACATCCTGCTGAAGTATTCGATGGGTACCAACCAGTATATCCACTACCCCTGCTTTCACGTTCTTAAGGGTTTCCTTAACCTGTGCAGGTGTTCGGAATCTACTAATCATATCTATACGAACTGGGAAGCCAGCAAATCTTTTTATCATGTTATTATAATGCTGTTCCGCTAATATGGTTGTTGGAACTAAAAAAGCCACCTGCTTTCCATCCATTACTGCCTTAAAGGCCGCTCTTAAAGCTACCTCCGTCTTTCCATAACCTACATCACCACAAAGCAGTCTGTCCATCGGTTTGTCAGATTCCATATCTGCCTTTATTTCCTGCAGAGAAGTGATTTGGTCAGGTGTTTCTTCATAGGGAAATTCATCTTCAAACTGCTTTTGCCATACAGTATCCTTGCTAAATTTGTATCCTTTTACAATAGATCTGGATGCATAAAGCCTTACTAAATCCTCGGCAATTTCATTTATAGATTTTTTAACCTTAGCTTTAGCCTTGGCCCATTCATTGCCGCCTAGCTTATTTATTTTTGCTACCTTTCCCTCGCTACCTATATATTTTTGCACCATGTCCAACTGGTCTACGGGTACATAAAGTTTATCGTCACCTTCATAGCATAACTCTAAGTAATCCCTCTTCAAGCCTTGAACTTCCAAATGCTTAATTCCCTTATATATACCTATACCATGATTGGTATGAACAACATAATCTCCTGGCTTTAGCTCTGTAAAGCTCTTTATCTTGCTAACACCTTTCTTTAAGGCAACCTTACTTCTAGCTTTCTTCTTAGCTTCTCCAAAAACCTCTTTATCTGAAATAATGCAAAGCTTTAGCTCAGGAAACTCATAGCCCTTTAATTGATTGCCAAAGGTTATTACAACCTCTCCTTCTTTTATTTCACCTACCACATCTCTATATACGCTTTCTATGCCCTGCTCCTTCAGGGTATTAACGAGACGTTCACCCCTTGGCCTTGTACCAGACAAAATAACAGTCTTATAGCCCTTACTTTTTCTACTTTTTATATCTTCAATTAACAAATCTATTTTTCCCTGATAGTTATGTAAGGTTATTTCCGAAAGCTCCAGAGTAGTTCTAGGCAACAATATATCTTGACTTTTAGCCATTGAGTTCAATTCAATAACCTTAGATGTCTGTATCTTACTAATTACTTTGTCCTTCTCAATAAGGAGCTTTCCTTGTAACGGTAATATTTCTCCCCCCTGGATAAAGGAAGTGTATGTATCCTCAAATTCATAATACATACTATCAAGCTTGCCCTTGCATCGTTGAATATCATCTACGATAATAATTGCTTCTCCCATATAATCAAAGAAGCTAGAAGGCTTTTCATAAAAATATGGAAGAAAGCTATCTATAGTTTCAAAGCTCCAATTTTCCTTCAAGGCTTCTAAGTTTCGCCTAGTAATATCACTGATTTTATCATAGGCTTCCTTTTCCTTATTCTTTTTGAATTTGGAAAGCATGTCCGTTAAGTCTTCTTCAATCTTTTTATATCCCTTTTCTATAGTTTCTTTGTCCAACAAAATTTCCTTTGCAGGAAAAACCTCTATATAATCTACCCTATCTATACTTCTTTGAGATTCTGTATTAAAGCTTCTAATAGAATCTACCTCATCACCAAAAAGCTCTATTCTATAAGGTACAGAAGAAATCGGGGGGAATAAATCCAATATTCCTCCTCTTATAGAAAATTGGCCTTTTCCATCCACCATATCCATTCTTTCATAACCACACTGAACCAGCTTATAAGCTAGTTCCTGCAGGTTTATGGTATCCCCTACAGAAATCTTAAAGTCGTATTTCTTATATAATTCAAAGGGGGTATATACTGGTGCAAGAGCCTCTACTGTTGTTACTATTACCTTTTTTCCTGGAGTAAGCATCTCCTTTATAACCTTCAGCCTCTCCCATCTAAGGTCTCCAGAAATCGCATATATATTGTAAAAAACTATTTCTTTAGAAGAAAAGTAATATACATTAGGAATATATAAACTTAGATCCTCATATATATTTCTACCTTCTACATCACTATTTGCTATTACAAAAATGTTACTCTTTGCTTCCTCAAAAACCCCATTTATAACATAAGCCCTTGCGGATTCAGACAATCCATAAATGGCCGCAGGGTATTTATTGCAGGACAGATCTGACATAAATTCTTTAAACCTGGAGCTTTTCGTTAAGTTCTCCATTAGTCCTTTAAGTCTCATACAAACATACACCATCCTAAGATTCTTTTATATTTTAAAACTATTATACCTATTCATTGCTTCTGCTGTTCCCTTGGCTATAATAGTTTCTATGGCAAGCAAAACGGTTTTATAGGTTTCCTCTAGCTTTTCCTGCTCCTCTTTACTAAAGCTTCCGAGAACATGACTAACCCACTCTCCTTTAGGCATCCCAATACCAACCTTAATTCTTGGGAACTCCTCTGAGGAAAGATGGGCTATAATACTTTTTATTCCATTATGTCCACCAGCACTTCCTTTTGGCCTAATTCTTAATCTGCCTACCTCAAGACTCATGTCGTCATAAACAACTATAATTCTATCATTTGGTATTTTATAAAACCTAGTAATTTCAGCTACACTTTCTCCACTGGCATTCATATAAGTCTGAGGTTTAGCTAATATAACCTTTTCTCCATTTATGCTGCCTTCTCCATATACACTTTTAAATTTTATCCTGCTTAGACTTATTTTATACCTGTCCGCTATCAAATCTAACACTTGAAATCCTACATTATGCCTAGTATTTTCATATTCCCGACCAGGATTACCTAAACCAACTATTAAATACATTTCCGTACCCCCTTCTAGACCTATCTATTATGCTGACATTATAATATTTTATCTTAAATGAAATAATATTAAAAGTAAACACAATAAAAGTGGCTGGAAGCCACTTAGATATGAGAAAAAGAAATACTAATAATTTCTTATTCAATTGCTGATATTTTCACATTCACATCAAAAACCTCTTCATTTCGCCACACTTTACAGTTTACTACATCTCCGTCTTTAAAGGTTTTTTCTAAGGCTATAAATTCTTCCTTAGAGCTTATCTTTTGGCCATTAACCTCAATAATTATGTCCCAATTCTGTATTCCAGCTGCTTCTGCTCCAGAACCTTGAGCTACCTTTAATACATAGAAGCTTTTGATACCTTTGCCACCCACATTTTCTACTGTAACCCCTTCTATTCCAAAGCCATATCTAGTAGGCTCATCGCTTTCCTTAATAGCATTGATTACCTTCTTGACTTCATCTATGGATATGGCAAAATTCATGCCTGCAAGAGGCTGTATGCTTGAACTTATTAAACCTATAACCTCTCCCGCCTCATTACACAAGGGTCCTCCGTAACCCCCTGCATATATTTCTGAATCTGTCTGAAATATCTTATAGGTAATTTCTTTGCCTGTATCATTATCTTTAATCTTCACTTTTCTATTTATTGAGCTTATTATACCATTCGTAATGGAGCTGCCATATTCCTGACCAAAGGGGTTTCCTATAGCAACTGCCACATCACCTTGTCTAACACTAGCAGCATCGCCAAACTTTACTATAGGAAGGTCCTTGGCATCTATTTTTATCACTGCTATATCAGAATTTTTATCAACACCTACCACCTTTGCTTCAAAGGGATCCAGCTTATTATAAGGCAATTTAACCATTACCCTATCTGCCCCTTGAATTACGTGATAGCTAGTAACTATGTAGCCATTAGAATCAAATATTATTCCTGATCCAGAATAACTATTTATAGTCTCATTAAAAAAATTATCAGCATTATTAGAAATCCCTACCACTGCAGGTGCTACTGTCTCTGCTATCATATTAGTAACATTCTTAGGGATTACGTTTGATGAGTAATCAGGTTTTCCTGGAGTATAAATACCAGTACCTGATATATAACTAGGCTTCTCAGTAAAATAGGAGCTATATTTACCTTCAATTAGTATAGTTGCTGTAACACCACCAGATAAGGAAGCAATAAGGACAAAAGCTACTCCTTTTAAGGCTGCCTTAATTTTTGATTTTCTAGTGTTATTCCTAAAATTAATCTTTCCGCTGCTATGATTTACTATGGCCTCATTACCCTGTTCCTCATCCTTATGGGAGCTACTTCTTCTAACACTTCCATAGTCTCTACGAATGTCTGCAAGATTTTCTAAAACTCTAGTAGTCCTATTTATATCATTATCATATTCTCTATAAAAATTATTCATGCAGCCCCACCCCTTAAACAGAATAAGCTTATGCTTTTCTCAAAGTAAAGTAAAAAGTTACACCTTCTTTTTCTCCATTTTCTACCCATACATCTTCACCATGCTGAGTAAGAATATTTCTAACAATAGGAAGTCCTAATCCTGTACTAAGTTTTGAAGTACGAGATTTATCTGATTTATAAAATCGTTCCCATATATGTTTCTTGTCTTCCTCTGCAATCTTTGGGCCACTATTATATATTGACACTAGGACCTTATCGCCCTTAGTCTTAGTAACAACTCGTATTCTACCTTTGTCATTAACATACTTTATAGCATTATCAAGGAGATTAGTTACTACTTGTATTATTCTATCCCTATCTGCATACGCATATAAGTGTTCATCCTGTAAAGTAACATCAACACTTAACTCTTTTTGATTTATTCTGGCCTCAGCCTTTATTACACATAATCTTATAATTTCATTTATATCAATTTGTCGCATATCTAGCTTAAATTTACCTGCATCAAATACAGAAAGATCTAGTAAATCATTAACCAACCTAGCTAACCTCTGAATTTCCTCATAAGCAATAGAAAGGTAATCCTTTTCTTTTTCTTTTGGAATAACCCCATCTAAAACTCCTCCAATAAAGCCTTTTATGGAGGTTATAGGTGTTCTAAGCTCATGAGAAACGTTGGATATAAAGGTTCTTCTATCATTTTCAACCTTTTCCAAGGAATCTGCCATGGTATTGAAAGACATGGCCAGCTCTCCTATTTCATCCATAGAGCTTACATTTGCTCTTCTTTCTACTTCTCCCTTAGCTATCTTTTGAGCTGCCTTATTTATCTCTGCAAGAGGTCTTACAACCATTCTTGTTGTAGCTTTATGCAAAATAAAAGCAGTTGCTCCAATCATGCCTATTGCTGTTATCCACATAAAAACGGCTATACTTTTAATAGGCTCTTCTATAGTTTTAATAGGAGTGAAAGTAACTATAGCACCTTGAAAGGCATCATTTTCTACTATCGGTACTATATATACGTACATTTTTTCAGAAAAGATCTCATTATCACTCATAATCTTTTCTATACTTTTTCCAGAAGACAATTTGTCATAGTCATCAGAAATGAAGTTTCTATATAGTAATTCATTATATTTTTCATCAGAAACAATATGCACTAAGCCTATTTTGTTGATGAAAAGCATATCTTCTTCCATAGAGTCACTAATTAGCTCTATCCTATCTTTTAGCTTGCTTAAATAAGAAAAGCCCTCAAAATCCGCATCCTCAATCATCCATTTTCGAATTCCATCTACCATCTTATCCATATGAGCTTTTCTCTGATTATAATAATGATCCTTAAATCTAATAAATAGTATGCTGCACATGGTTGTTATACATACTGCAGATATTAGTGTATAGACTACTACAATTTTTAAGGCAAGACCTCTTTTACGCATCTACTTCACCTCAAATTTATAACCGACTCCCCAAACTGTCTCAATTTGCCAATTAGCTCCACCAGTTAGCTTTTCTCTTAATCGTTTTACATGAACATCTACAGTTCTTGAATCACCAGGATAATCATAGCCCCATACCTCGCACAATAATTGTTCTCTTGTAAACACTCTATTTTTGTTGCTTGCTAAAAAGTATAAAAGCTCAAATTCCTTTGGTGGCATCTTTACTTCCTCATTTTTATATATAACACTATAGGAATTAGCATCTATGGTCATGTCTTCAAAATTTAACACTTCTCTATTGGTACTATCTGTATTGTATCTTCTTAATACAGCCTTAACTCTAGCAATAAGCTCCTTTGGCTCAAAGGGCTTTACTATATAATCATCTGCCCCTAATTCTAATCCTAAAACCTTATCAAAGGTTTCTCCCTTAGCAGTAAGCATTATTACTGGAGTTGAATTGTCCTTTCTAATCCACTTGAGTACATCTATACCATCTACACTAGGCAACATAATATCTAAAAGAACTATATCTGGTTTATATTCATTAAAGGCCTCTTGAGCTTCTCTTCCATCATTACTTACTCTAGTAGAGTACCCTGAATTCTCCAAGTACATCTTTATTACTTCTGCAATATTAACATCATCATCTACAATAAGCACCTTTGCTATTTTACCATCCATGTACACACCCCACCTTCACATTTGTCATCTAACAAATTTTATTTTTAAGGTATAAACAAAAAAGAGCAGTATGTCCTTTTGTCTTAATTCTAATTTATCACATTTATAAGCCAATATAACATAGTATTATAAAAAAGTTACAAATTATTTACTTATAGCCCTAACTTTTAAGGTACTTTTGACATAAAAAAATAGAAGATCTAGATAAACTAAATCTTCTATTCTAACTAATTAAGCTTCCTCAAACAACTTACTGATTGGTTGTTCGTCATAAACTCTCTTTATAGCTTCAGCAAACATTGAAGCTACTGAAATTGTTCTTATCTTATCAATGATTTTTTCCTGTGGTAAATTTACTGTATTTAACATTATCAGTTCCTTAATAGCACTGCTTGCAATTCTTTCAATAGCTGGACCAGAAAGTACCCCATGGGAACAACATGCGTAAACTTCTTTTGCTCCTAAATCAGCTAAAGCATTAGCTGCATTAGTAATAGTTCCAGCGGTATCTATCATATCATCAACTAAAATCGCTATCTTACCCTTTACATCGCCGATGATATTCATTATTTCACTTACATTAGCTTTAGGTCTTCTCTTATCTATAATAGCTATTGGTGCATGTAGCTTATCTGCAAACTTTCTTGCTCTAGTAACACTGCCTAAGTCTGGTGATACTACAACTACATCCTCATTTTCCTTATAGCCTCTTTCAATGAAATACTTAGCAAGTAGTGGCACTCCCATTAGGTTATCTAGAGGTATATCAAAGTACCCTTGTATTTGGGCAGCATGTAAATCCATTGTTAATACTCTATCTGCACCAGCTGTTGCTATAATGTCTGCAACTAATTTAGCAGTGATTGGATCTCTTGCTTTAGTCTTTCTATCCTGTCTAGCATAGCCATAGTATGGTATAACTGCTGTTATTCTACCAGCAGAAGCCCTTTTAAAGGCATCCATCATAATTAGTAGCTCCATCAAATTGTCATTAACAGGAGAATTAGTAGGCTGAACTACGAATACATCCGCACCTCTTACAGATTCGTTAATATCTACTGATATTTCTCCGTCACTAAATTTACCTACTCTGGATTTGCCTAGCTCTATGCCTAATATATCAGCAATGTCCTTAGCTAATTGTGGGTGTGCATTTCCAGTGAAAATTTTAATGTTCTTACCATGGGTTATCATTTAGTAAGCCTCCTTTTGTTTTTCTACTTATTTGAGTTTCTTCTATTTACCCAGCCTTCTTTATTTATCTGTTTAGCTCTTGCTATAGCTAAACTTCCTTCTGGTACATCTTCAGTTATGGTTGATCCCGCTGCAGTATAGGTATTGTCCTCTAGTTCAACCGGTGAAACAAGATTTGTATTGCAACCTATAAAAACATTATTGCCTATCTTTGTCTTATGCTTCTTTTTTCCATCATAATTTACCACTACAGTTCCACACCCAAAGTTACAATTGCTGCCTACTTCCGCATCACCAATATAGGTAAGATGAGAAACCTTAGTATTATCACCTATAGTAGATTTCTTAATCTCAACAAAATCTCCTATCCTTACTTCCTTTCCGATAACGCTTTCTGGTCTTATATAGGCATATGGTCCTACGGTGGTATTCTCGCCTATAACACTTTCCAATATAACAGAAGATTGTATAATTGCACCCTGTTCAATAACACTATCTTCAATTCTATTGTTTGGATATAGAACAACTCCACTCTTTATAACCGTCTTTCCCTGTAGAACATTGCCAGGATATATTAGAACATCCTTTTCAATTTCAACATCACTATCGATATATGTATTTGCTGGGTCAATAATAGTAACCCCATTTGTCATATGCTTATAATTAATTCTCTCCCGCATAATCTTTTCTGCTTGGGCTAACTCCACTCTTGAATTTACACCAAGAGTTTCCTCAAAATCTATAACTAAAGCTCCTACTGCTTTTCCTTCCTTCTTTAGTATACCTATAACATCTGTAAGGTAATATTCTCCCTGAGCATTATTGTTAGTTAGCTTATCTAAGCTTGCTAATAAATCCTCTATGTCAAAGGCGTACATACCTGCATTTATTTCTTTTACCTTTAGTTCTTCTTCATTACAATCCTTATCTTCTACTATTCTTCCTACACTGTTTCCCTCACGTATAACTCTTCCATAGCCTTTAGGATTATCTACTATTGAAGTTAAAATTACGGCACTATATTTACCTTCTTGCTGATAGTTAATTAATTCTCGAACCGTTTCTTCTCTAATTAAAGGGGCATCCCCTGTAAATACAGCTACAACTCCTTGTTTTCCTTGTAGAAAATCCCTTGCACACATCATTGCATGGCCAGTTCCTAACTGTTTATCCTGTAAGCTGTAGAAAACCTTTCTGCTTTCTGTTTCAGCCTTTACTTCTTCTGCGCCCTTTCCAACAATCACATTAACTTCCTCTAAATCTGCCGCTCTCATTGTATCAATAACATGATTCACCATTTCCTTGCCGCATACCTTGTGAAGCACCTTTGGCTTAAGGGATTTCATCCTCTTTCCTTCACCTGCTGCAAGTATAACAGCACACTTATACATAATAACACCTCTTTTATGGATCATTCATACTATTAGCAAATAGCTTTGTAGCTGTTTAATAGTACTTTTTTTCACTAAGGCTTTTTCATCCTTATATTATTATATTTTATCCCACTTCTTTTTTCAACCTTTAAACTGTTTTTAGAAAATTCCCAAAAAATAAAAAGGAGTTTGAACTCCTTTTTATTCCTCTACATTTTCTGCAGCTTCTGATTCTTCTTCACTTTTAACCTTTGCATATTCATCTAAAATAGCTTTTTGAATCTTTTCTCTTGTTTCAGTATTGATAGGATGTGCTATGTCTTTAAATTCTCCATCCGGAGTTTTTCTGCTAGGCATAGCTATGAACAAGCCATTTTGTCCTTCTATTACCTTTATATCATGAACAACAAATTCATTATCAAAGGTCACAGACACAATCGCCTTCATTTTTCCATCAGCTGCAATCTTTCTAATTCTAACATCAGTTATCTGCATTACAATCCACCTCCGTGATGCTTTATGCTATTACTATTTCTCTGTCCATCTCAAATTTCCTCTTTTTTTAGTTAAAAAAATTAAAATTTTTTGAATATTTTTATCTATATAGCTTGGATGGTAAAAAAACAGCCTTTCCTTCTTCATTTATACCAGCGTAATCAATGATAGATATATAGTCTGTTACCAGCTTTTTTGTAATATCTACAGTATCAACCAATATCCCTATACCTACAAGCTCACTCTCGAATTCCTTTAATAAATCTAGGATACCTAGAGCAGTACCTCCAGCCTTCATAAAGTCATCTATAAATATACATTTACTGTTCTTGTGAATGGAACGTTTTGGCAAGGACATGTTTTGAATTCTACCGCTGCTTCCAGAGACGTAGTTAATAGTAACGGTAGGTCCTTCTGCCACCTTATTGTCCCTTCTGACAATCACTAGTTGTACTCCAAGGTTTTTTGCCACCTCAAAGGCTAAAGGTATTCCCTTGGTTTGCACTGTTACAACATAATCTACAGACTTTTCAATAAAATGGGATGCCAGTATAGCTCCAGCCTTTCTTATCACATCAGGATTATACATTATATCAGTCATATATATGAAATTCCCTGGAATTATTCTACTACTGTCAGACATCATTTCGCAAAGCTCTCTAGCAAAGCTTTTGCTTTCGTCCTCTCCAACGCCAACAATATATTTAACTCCACCTGCAGCTCCAGCTATAGTTTCAACTCTTCCCATATTTAAGGCGCTAAAGGCCTTTTTTATCATTACAATATCTTCACTTATAGTAGACTTAGCAGCATTAAGCATCTCGGTAAAAGTATTTAAGTTTATTACCTTGTTAGGATTCTCCACAAGTATTTTTGTTATTGCCGAAACTCTATTGTTTCTGCTAAACTTCTCCATATTATCACCTACACTAAAAACAATATTTTTATTAACATCAATACCATTATTCATATTTTATTCCAATTTCCGAATAATATCAACAATAATATAGGAATTTGCACTGTAACAAACCGAACTTTATAATAGATATGTAGTTTTTTATTTGCTTTTTATTAAGCCTAGCCTTGCTCTTTTAAAAGATTCCTGTTAACCTAGTGTTTTTTTTTATAAAAATGTATATAATTAATAAAGAATCTATTTTTAAATGTATATAATTATCTAAGGAGTGATATTTTGGCTTTCGATTTAAATAAAGATTACAATAAAAAAGTTCATTTCATTGGTATTGGTGGCATAAGCATGAGTGCTCTAGCAGAGATTTTGCTTGAAAACGGTTATAAAGTATCCGGTTCAGATATGAAAGCTTCTAATATAACTGAGAAACTAAAGGAAAGAGGAGCAGAAATTTATATAGGCCATACTGCAGAAAATGTGCTTTCTGCAGATATAGTAGTATACACTGCTGCAATTTCTCCCGATAATCCAGAGTTTATAAAAGCTAAGGAACTAAATTTACCTATGATGGATAGAGCGGAATTCTTAGGCCTTATTATGAAAGGTCATAAGTACAATGTAACTGTATCTGGAACCCATGGTAAAACTACTACTACGTCAATGATTTCTCATATTTTAATTGATGCAGATGTAGATCCTACTATCTTAGTAGGTGGGGAGCTTGACCTAATTGGAGGGAATGTCCGCACTGGTAATAGCGACTACTTTGTAGCAGAAGCTTGCGAATATAAGGCTTCTTTTTTAAAATTTTATCCTTATATAGGTATAATTTTAAATATAGACGCAGATCATTTAGACTACTACAAGGATCTTAACCATATAAAAGAGACCTTTGAAAAGTTTGTAGCCTTAATACCGGAAGATGGTTTCCTTATAGGCAATGCAGAAGATGAAAATGTTAATGATATCATGAATAAAACCAAGTCATGCAATGTAATTTCCTACGGTTTTAATAAGGGAACCCTGCAGGCTCATAATATAGAATTTGATAATAAGGCCTGTGCTTCCTTTGATGTTATTTATAGGGGATCTTTCCTCTTTAGAGCAACTCTAAGCGTGCCTGGAAAACATAATGTTTTAAACTCCTTGTCCTGTATCGCAGCTGCATTAGCTCTACAGGTTAAACATGAACATATATTAAAGGGCCTGAGCTCCTTTAAAGGAACCCACAAGAGGTTTGAGGTAAAGGGTACAAGAAATGGTGTTACTGTAGTTGATGATTACGCTCATCATCCTACAGAAATTAAAGCTACCCTAAGCACAGCAAAAAGTATCCCTCATAAAAGGATATTTTGTGTATTCCAGCCCCATACCTATACCAGGACCATATCTTTGCTAGATGAATTTTCTGAAAGCTTTTATGATGCTGATGAAATCATTCTTGCTGATATATATGCTGCTCGTGAAAAGGATACAGGGATAGTAAGCTCTAATACTTTAGGGGACAAAATTAGAGCCAAAGGCTTAAAATGCATAAACCTACACAGTTTTGAAGATATAAAGGATTACTTAAGAAATAATACAGAAGAAGGAGATCTGGTGCTAACAGTAGGCGCCGGCGATATAGTAAAAGTTGGAGAAGCCTTCCTAAGAGATTAAGAGGTGGAATTGCACAACCACAAACTATACATAGGTTGTGCAGCTACCTTTTTATCATATAAAAAGGAATTTTTCTAAAAATAGTTAAAAAAACTATTGACATTGAAAAAAGCAAGCAGTATTCTAAAAAGAGTAACATTAATTTTGAAAAGGAGGTAGGATCAATGTTTGTATATAATTTCAATCATAATTTTAATAATACTAACGCATCTAATTTTAGCTTTTACAATTTTACATACGGAAAAAAGACATTAGCCCTATCTCTGGAGAGCATGCCTTGATGAATAAGCCATGCTTTAATTTAGGTATGCACTATAATTGACTAATTATGGTCATGGGCTAATGCCCATGGCCTTTTTTACTCTTTAGCTTTTTGTTAGCATTTTATAGGCCATGGGGTACCATGGCTTTTTTTAGTCAGTAGAACTCTATAGATAGATATTTTGAGTTCGACAAAATTAACTTAAGGGGGAGAATTATCTATGAAAAGAATTTTTAACTACGTACTAAAGCATAAAGTATTGCTCATTGTACCTAGTATCGCCATGCTTATAGGTATTATAGCTGATATGTTTAACCCATATTTTGCTAAAGTTATCATTGGCGATGTTATACAAGAAGGAAAAAGCCACCTGCTCTTAGGAGCCTTAATAGGTCTTCTTGTAGTTACAGTATCAAGAACCATATTAGGATATGTAAAAGAATATCTATTTGATATTTTATCTGCCGAGGTAAATAAAGATATAAAGCAGGAGCTCTTTGACCATATTCAAAGTCTCCCCTTCAGTTACTTCGACAGTATGAACACAGGAGAATTGATGTCTAGAATCAATGAGGATGTAGAGAATATATGGAAAACTATTTCCTTTGGTTTAAGACTATTTGTAGAAAATATAATTTATTTTATATTAGCTACTTCCATACTATTTTATTTGAATTGGAAACTAGCCTTAGCCTGCTTAATAATTATATTCCCAATAGCTTATATAGCCATAGTTTTTGAAAAGAAGGTAGGAAAAACCTACGAAAAAATTAGCGATCAAGGTGCAGAGCTAAACACCACTGCCCAGGAAAACATAGCAGGTGTTAGATTAGTTAAGGCTTTTGCTAGAGAAAAGCACGAAATACTTAAGTTTTTAAGAATGAATAAGGAAAATTATAAGCTTAACATGGAACAAGCAGGTATCGTTGCTAAGTATCTGCCTCAAACAGAGTTTTTAACAAACCTAGCTCAGGTTATTATGATTGTGCTAGGAGGAATACTAATTATCCGTAAGGATCCATCAGGTTTAGATATTGCTACTTTGGTAGCCTTTCAGGGATATATGTCCATGCTAATATGGCCTATGAGACATCTAGGCTGGCTTACAAATCTGCTGGCACAAAACAGCGCTTCAGCCAAAAAAATATTTGCCATATTAGATACAAAGTCAGATATAAAGAATATAGAAAATCCTGTGGTACCTTCAGAGATAAAAGGTCATATAGTCTTTGACAATGTTACCTTCTCCTACAATGATCAGGAGGTGCTAAAAGACATTAACTTAGACATAAAGGCTGGTAGCACAGTAGCCATAATGGGCACAACTGGTTCAGGAAAGACTTCTCTAATAAACCTTATAGGTAGATATTATGATCCCACTAAAGGCTCTGTCATCATCGATGGAGTAAATGTAAGAGAACTAGATTTAAAGACCTTAAGAAAAAATATGTCCATAGTACCTCAGGATACCTTCCTATTCTCAGACACTATACTAGAAAACATAAGAATAGGAAATAAAGATGCATCCATGGAACAAGTAAAACAAGCCTGCCAAATGGCTTGTGCAATGGAATTTATTGATGATTTAGAGCAAGGCTTTGATACCATCATAGGTGAAAGAGGTATAGGACTGTCTGGAGGTCAAAAGCAAAGACTAGCAATAGCTAGAGCACTAGTGAGAAATGGTAGCATAATGATTTTGGACGATGCCACCTCTGCCCTAGACATGGAAACTGAGTATGAGCTTCTAAAAAACTTAAACTCACTCGACAAAAAGGCCACTACCTTTATTATTGCCCACAGGATATCTGCGGTAAAAAATGCAGATTTGATAATCTACCTTGAAAACGGAAGAATCGTTGAAAAAGGTACCCATTATGAACTACTAGCCCTTAAAGGAAGATATTATGATATCTACTGCGATCAATTTAAGGACTTTGAAGACGTAGAAAGCGAGGTGGTATAATGGCTAGAAATTCAGTAAGACAAGATGAAGATATTCAAAAGCACTCTAAGGTTGAGATAACAAAGAGGCTCCTTAAGTACTTAAAACCATACAAGGGTAAGGTTTTCCTAGTAGTATCTCTCATGATTTTCGTTATGCTAGTAGGGATTTTGAATCCTTATCTCTTAAAAATAGCCATTGACAAAAACATTGCAAGCAATGATTTACGCGGTCTCCTTGTTATAGGATTGGTGACATTAGTCTTAAACTATTTGGCCCTTTTAGCCTCAAGAAAGAGAATTAAAATCATGGCCTCTGTTACCAACAACATAATGGTAAATATTCGTCATGAGCTCTATAGCCATATTCAAAAGCTATCCTTTTCCTTCTTTGATAACAGACCTGTAGGTAAGGTTTTAGCTAGAGTAATAGGTGATGTTAATGCCTTACAAGAGTTATTTAACAATAGCATAACCAACTTTATACCAGAGCTATTAAGCTTAATCTGTGTAGCCATAGTTATGTTTAGCATGAATTATAAGCTAGCTCTTTTGGCTATAGCTATACTGCCCTTCTTAGCAATATCCATGTTTCTTATCGAAACCATTAGCAGAAAGAGATGGCAGCAATTCAGAAAGAAGCGTTCCAACATGAATGCTTATACCCATGAGCAATTTTCAGGCATTAGAATTGTTCAAGGCTATGCCACAGAGAAGGATTCCTCTAAAACTTTTGCTCAGCTTGTTAAGGAAATGATGGACGCCTTTATAAATGCTGTAAAACTAAATGACCTATTTTGGCCTTTAGTTGAAATCTCCTGGGGAATTGGTTCTATAATAGTTTACTGGTATAGCGTGAAGCTTATAGGACTGGGTGTTACAGTAGGTACTGTAATTGCCTTCTCCTCCTATATTGGAATGTTCTGGAGACCTATTTTAAATATCAGTAGCTTTTATAATACCTTAATAACTAACTTTGCAGCGGCAGATAGAATTTTTGACATTATGGACATTCAGCCTGATATTAAAGATTCTATTGGCGCTACTAAAATGCCTAAGATCAAGGGTAAGGTTGAATTTAAAAATGTAAGCTTCTGCTATGAGGATGATGTTACTGTACTAGATAACGTGAGCTTTGAAATTCCAGCAGGCGAAACCGTTGCTCTAGTAGGGGCCACTGGAGCTGGAAAAACCACCATTGTAAATCTTATAAGCAGATTCTACGATACAAGCTCCGGCGAAGTATTAATCGACGGCATTAATGTTAAGGATGTAGAATTAGAGTCCTTAAGAAGTCAAATGGGAATAATGCTTCAAGATACCTTCCTATTTTCCACTACTATTAAGGAAAACATCCGTTACGGTAAGCTTGATGCTACCGATGAGGAGGTAATAGCTGCTGCTAAGGCAGTAAATGCCCATGACTTTATTATGAAGCTTCCTAAGGGTTATGATACCGATGTTAATGAAAGAGGTTCCCGCTTATCTGTAGGACAAAGACAATTAATCTCCTTTGCAAGAGCCCTACTGGCTAACCCTAGAATCTTAATCCTAGATGAAGCGACCTCCAATATAGACACCGCTACAGAAAGATTGGTTCAAAAGGGAATTCAAAAGCTGCTTATGGGTAGAACCTCCTTTGTTATAGCTCATAGATTATCTACCATAAGAGATTGTAGTAGAATCATGGTTATAAATGATGGTAAGGTAGTTGAATCTGGAACTCATGAGCAGTTGATGAAGCTAAAGGGAAGCTATTATAACCTATATATGTCTCAATACAAATTCTTGAACGAAGGAGCATAAGACCACTTTATAAGTATCTGAGCAAAAATAAAGGCTGTTGTACAACTAGCAAATCCGTTAGTTGTGCAACAGCCCTTTAATGTTTATTAGTCTTATCTTTATATGGGAATATTCTGCACTCCCCAATATTCTCCTTAACATCTAATAGCTAGGTAGCCGCTTTTTCGACTATGTTGCTTTGTTTTAAAAAAGTGTTGATGCCTGGTAAAAGAGTTAGGACAAGCAGTAAGGCATTTCTTGTATAAAAAAGTTCATCCTTATTGTGGGTCTAAACCAGTGCCTTTTTATCTGCAACTAATCTTTTATTTTCCCATATCCTAGACTTCCATCTAAACAAGGCTATGACACCTCTTAGCCATTCATCAGACATAAGTCCTATCCACACTCCTACTAGTCCCCAATTCATTTGGATTCCTAATAGATAGCATAAGAGTACAGATGTAAACCAAGGTGATATAATTCCTGCCACCGCTGGAAAGGTTGCATCACCCGATGCCTTTAAGGCGTTTACTACCACCAAATTAAATACTCTTCCAAGCTCCAACAGGATAGAATACCACAGCAGTTTACCAGCCATATGGATAATAGTATCATTATCCGTTAAAATTGATACTAAATTCTCACCGAAGGCTGCTATTACTGTTGACATAATCAGCGCTATTACAAGGCTTATCCTTAAACTCCTTAAGCAAGCCTTATAGGCCTCTTCATTTTCTCTAGCCCCTACATGATGCCCTACAATGATTTGAGTCCCTTGTCCTAAAGCTATCCCAAAGAGCATAACGAACCATAAAATATTCATGGTATATATTTTAGTGGACACTGCTATAGCACCCATGTTATTTATCATAGCAGTTATAACCAATTGTGAAATCTGATAAGCTCCAGATTCACCTGCAGAAGGCACCCCTATAGCAATTATTTGCTTTGCTAACTCCTTTCTAAAGGGAAAAATAGATTTTAGGGAAATCCTTATATCTATTCTTTTCATAATCACAAAGAACACCACTAAAAATGCAATTGATTGACTTACGGCAGTAGAAATAGCAACGCCAGCTACCCCTAATACTGGAAAGCCAAAGAAGCCATAAAGGAATAGGCTATTTCCTATTACATTCAATATATTCATTCCCATTGTAACATACATGCTTACCTTCGTTTTGCCAAAGCTTCTTATTATAGCTGCTGTGGTTGTAAGCAAGGCCTGTATAAAGGATACACTTCCTACTATTCGCAAATATGTAACTGCATAGTCCATCAATTCTGCTGGAGTTTTTATAAGCCTAAGTAGCGGTCTAGCAAAAGCAACTATTCCAATGCTGAGAAGTAATCCAAAGGCAAAGTTAATTAGCAGAGCTGTACCTGCAGTCTCTATAGCCTTTTTCCTCTGTTTAGCACCTAGATACTGAGATATAGTAATTAAGGTCCCTGTAGAGCTTATGGTATATATTAACATTATCATACCATTGATTTGATTTGCTGTTCCAACAGCTCCAACAGCATTGTCAGAATAATGGCTCAACATAAAGGTATCTACATTACCTAGAAACATTCTTAAAAGGGTTTCTACAAAAATAGGCCATGTAATTGCAATAAGACTTAATTTTTTTACTTTATTCGTACTTTCTCCCAAAGCTCCACCCCATTATCATCTATTCTATAAATACTAGTAAAATACACCTTAATTCTAGCACATGCTATTCATAAATAAATGGACATTCTTATAAACATCAATTCCATATTTATCGAAAAGCAGGTATAATTAATATAAGAGGAATTATAGGGAGTGATGGCATGGACAATTTTACATTTCATAATCCGACAAAAATCATCTTTGGAAAAGCTACCGAGAATAAGGTAGGTGCAGAAGTAAAGCGATACAGTCAAAAGGTACTCCTTTGCTATGGCGGCGGTAGTATAAAAAGAACAGGATTATATGACAGAGTAATAAACTCATTAAAGGAAAATAACATAGAATACTTCCAAATTTCTGGAGTTAAGCCTAATCCCCGATTAAGTCTTGTTAAAGAAGGGATAAAACTCTGCAGAGAAAAAAATATTAATTTCATCCTAGCTGTTGGGGGCGGAAGTGTTATTGACACAGCTAAAGCCATAGCTGTGGGCGTTCCTTATGAAGGTGATGTATGGGACTTCTATGTTGGTAAAGCTAGAGTAAAGGCTGCTCTACCTGTAGGTACTATACTAACAATACCTGCTGCAGGTAGCGAGGCTAGCAACAGCTCCGTTATTACTAATGAAGAAGGCTGGTATAAAAAAGGACTCACTACTGATTATATTTATCCAGTATTCTCCATTTTAAACCCAGAGCTAACCTACACCTTACCAGCTTATCAAACTGCTTGTGGAGCTGCCGATATGATGGCTCATATTATGGAAAGATACTTTACAAACACTGATAACGTAGAGCTTACGGACAGGCTTTGTGAGGCAACCTTAAAAACCATTATAAACAATGTACCAAAAGCAATAGAAGATCCTGAGGATTATAACTCTAGAGCAGAGATAATGTGGTCTGCTACTATTGCTCATAATAATCTATTAAATACTGGCCGTATTGGTGACTGGGCCTCTCATGCTATTGAACATGAGCTTAGCGCCATATATGATATTCCACATGGAGCAGGATTATCAATTATATTCCCAGCTTGGATGAAATACGTATACAGCCATGATATTAATCGTTTTCTTCAATTCTCTGCCCGTGTTTGGGATGTAGACTTTCACTTCTCCTCACCAGAGGAAATTGCATTAGAGGGAATAAACAGAATGATGAACTTTTTCAAAAGCATCGGTCTTCCAGTAACCTTAAGGGAAGCAGGTATTAGCGATGATAAATTCGAGGAAATGGCAGGCAAGTGTACTAACTTTGGACAACACACTGTAGGTAACTTTGTTAAACTCACTAGAGATGATATTATTAATATTTATAAGCTAGCCAAATAATTATTTATTGCTGCTTGTGATATAGCATGTCTTCTAAAGCTTAAATTAGAGGCTGTAGCATAATTAACCCATTTGTTAATATGCTGCAGCCTTTTTTGCAGCTAAAACAACTTGAAAATCCTTGCATAAGAAGCCTAATAATTACAAACACTATTAATATGAAAAAGTGCTTTCGTAATTTAGGATGTCAGAAATCTGATATCGTAAATCAGCCATTAAGGAAAATTTTCCGAAGTGCAATATTTTTAATTCCACCATTAAGGATTTGAAAAGCTAATAAACGAAAGGAGACTTGCTATGACCAACTTCTTATTATCTGCTGGAGCCAACGCAATTTTAATAGTTATTTTCTTTTTTATTTTTAAAGCTATTATTAGCGGTCCAACTAGACATCGCATATATGAAAAAATAATGAGTTCCTTTGCTAAGTTTATTATCTATATTTTCATAGCTTCATTGGCCATAACAGGAGTTACTACCTACATTTTACGTCGAACAAGAAATATGGCCTACATAAACATACTGGCCCCAGCCCTAGTATCTGTTCTAGTTGGCTTTGTAGCTTCTACTGTACCAGTAAAGGGAGCAGATGATGATAAAAACAAGGCATAATATAAAAGCAACCCAAATTTTTATATGTTAAATATCATAAGTCATATACTAATTTATAATTTCCTATACAATAAAAAGTTCAGAATAAATCTGAACTTTTTATTTTTTAACATCCTTTTTCTTGGTCGGGGCGACAAGATTTGAACTTGCGACCTCATGCTCCCGAAGCACGCGCGCTACCCCTGCGCCACGCCCCGTCTACTTCTTTGACGATAATATTTTATCACAGCAAAAAAGTAGTATCAACATTATTTACATAGGCTAGAAAAGATTAACGAGCTATTTACAGGCAAAAAATAATTTTGGCAGCTTAGATACCGCTGCCTCTTTTTTTCTTCTTTAATTACCATCTTTTTTTATCATACTTTATAACTTCCTCTATTTTATCTGCTCTTCCTGCAGCCTTGCATAGAGCTATTGTAAATAGAGCCACAAATAATACCAAAACACAAAAGCAAATCAAAGCTATCACCACTTTTCAAAAATTAATATCTTTATTTATCTTTCCATAAAAAGATTATTAATATTCACATAAACTTTTTTGCTATAATAATTTAAAATAATAATATTGGATATACTTTAATATGATAATTTTTATTAGGAGTGATTAAATTGCATCAAAAGCACAAAGAGTTGTTTAAGAAAATAGTTAAAGCCTATTATAATGATAACTTTGAAGAAAGTATAAAAGAAATCATGGAAGAGGAAAAAATTAATAAGCATCAGCTTTTTAAAACTATATCCATGCTATGCGGTGTAGACTTGGAATATGACGAGAATTACATAGAAAATCTAAAAAAAGCCATATCCACCTATAAACTAGAGCATAAGATAGTTGATAGAGTGCTGGACTGTGATGGAGCTTGCAGAGGGGACGATTGCTTAACCAACTGCCAGCGTTCCTGTCCTTTTGATGCTATCCTGACAGATCCTGAAACAGGCAAAACCTATATTGATGTAGAAATGTGCCAGGATTGTGGTACCTGTGTAGAAGCCTGTGAAAATGGCCATATTATGGATAAGGCTGAATTCATCCCCTTTGCTCATCTACTAAAAGAAAATACACCTGTACTAGCAGCAGTAGCTCCAGCTATTTACGGACAGTTTGGAGAAAATGTTTCTTTAAACCAATTAAGAACAGCCTTCAAGAAAATTGGTTTTACAGATATGTTTGAGGTAGCCTTCTTCGCAGATATGTTGACTCTTAAGGAAGCTGTTGAATTTAATCACCATGTAAATAAAACTGATGATTTCCTTATAACCTCCTGCTGTTGTCCAATGTGGGTAGCTATGATTCGCAAAATATATAACAGTATGGTAAAACATGTGTCTCCTTCTGTATCCCCAATGATAGCTGCAGGCAGGGTCTTAAAGAAGCTTAACCCAGAAGCTAAGGTAGTGTTTATAGGTCCTTGCGTAGCCAAAAAAGCAGAAACTAAAGAAAAGGATTTGCTTGGAGATATTGACTTTGTGTTAACCTTTGAAGAGTTAAAGGTAATTTTTGATGCCTTAGAAATAAACCCTGCTGAGCTACCAGAAACTCCAACTAAGGAGTATGCTTCCCGGGGTGGCCGATTATACGGAAGAACTGCAGGTGTATCCACCGCTGTTAGTGAAGCTGTAGAGAGAATCTTCCCTAACAAAAGCGAAAAGGTCCGAACTATTCAAGCTCACGGAGTTGTCAACTGCAAAGAGTTGCTCTCAAAGCTTCAAAATGGAGAGGTTGATGCTAACTTTATAGAAGGTATGGGCTGCGTTGGTGGTTGTGTAGGTGGCCCTAAGCGAATAATCCCTATGGAAGTAGGAAGAGACAGATTAAATGAACTTTGCGACAACTCTGAAATCAAGGTTGCAGTAGATAGTGACCGTATGTTGGATGTACTTAAGCGAATAGGCATTACCTCCGTAGAAGATGTTATAGAAGGAAAAAATATAGGTATCTTAGAAAGAACATTTTAACCTTCTTAGTAACAAGGTCCATTATTTTACAATCTTAATTATGCATGCTCAGAAGAGTTAATCACCATCCCTCGTTGAGCATGCATAATTTTATGCTATAATGGTTATGAGGTGATGAAATGCTAACAAATATTAAGGCTGCAATTTTTGATTTAGATGGAACATTAATCGATTCAATGTGGGTGTGGGAAAAAATTGATATCGACTACCTACATTCCAAGGGCTTTCAAATGCCTGAAGGCTTCAGAGACGATATTGCTCACCTAAGCTTCGAAGAAACTGCAGTATATTTTAAGAAAAGATTTAATTTAGAAGACTCCTTAGAGAAAATAAGAAATGATTGGCACAATATGGCCATTGAAGAGTATAGCAATAATGTAAAACTAAAAAGAGGAGCTAAGGAATTTTTAACCCTACTAAAAAATAATGGTATTAAAATAGGCTTGGCAACCAGTAACTATGATGCTTTAATATCCATAGTGCTAAATAAAAACGGCATAAGGGACCTTTTCGATGCCATAACCACAACCAGTGAAGTTTCAAAAGGAAAGGACTTTCCTGATGTATACCTTCTTGCTGCTAAAAAGCTAGGTGTTGACCCAGCTGAATGTATAGTATTCGAGGACATACTACCTGCTATACTAGGAGCCAAGGCCGCTGGTATGAAAGTAGTTGGCATACTAGATCAGGCTGCCCGCCACCAATGGGATGAGATATTAGAAACTGCAGATAAAACTATTACAGATTTTATAGAATTAAGTGAAGCTGTTTAGGACAAACATAGAGTAAAGACCAGCATTATATGCAATCAATAAATTAAGGGACTGTTGCAAAAACTAACTCAATTTATTAGTTCGCCAAAGGAACCTAGTCAATTGGCTAATATCCTCACTATATAATACCAGTTACCAGAGATATGGACGTTTACAACTAAAAGCTAATAGAACAACAAAAGGCTATTGCACAACTACAGTTTTCTCAGTTGAGCAATAGCCAATTATTTTAGTATTTATCCTTTTAACTACTTTACTTATACTCTACAGTATATTTATTCTTCAACGTGCTAACGAAATTAGAATATAAGTGCTTCTGCTTTGCATTTAGCAAGCCATTTATTATATCATCCTTAACTTCCTCAAAGCTTTTAATGCAAGCAGGCTTTCTATCTAACACCTGGATTATATGATAACCAAATTGTGTTTTTACTGGTTCGCTAATTTCTCCTACCTCTAAACTAAAAGCTGCCTCCTCAAATTCTGGAACCATTCTTCCCTTTGTAAAGTATCCTAGTTCTCCCCCTCTTGCTTTTGACGGACAAGTTGAATACTCTTTAGCAACCTCTGCAAAATCCATACCGCCTTTAACCTTTTCATATGCTTCCTTAGCTATTTCTAAATCTCCATTTAATATGTGTCTAGCATTTATACTTTCTTCCTGTAGGAATTTACTCATATTATCTTTATAAAAAGCTTCTGCCTCTTCTGTGCTTACCTTTGCCTGATCCATAACCTTACTCATGGCATATCTAGTTAGTAATTCTCGTTTTGTATTTTCAAGCTCAATTAAGAACTCTGTGTTCTGATCTAACTTATTTTCTACTGCATAGGTATGAATCAATACAGATATAATCATTTGATCTAGTAATTGCTTTTTTCCTTCTTCAGTAGATAAAAATTCCTGTCTTTCTTTAGGAAATCTAGCTATTGTTGCAATAAGATCATTTTCCGTAATCTCAGTGCCCTCAACCACTGCCAAAACCTTATTATTTGTCATATAAAATATCTCCTTATAAATTGATTTTAATGTATCCATTTCATTGTAACATCCCTTATTAAGGCTGTCAATTTTACTAAAAGTCCATTATATAGTTAAAAAAACTTTTTATTTATACAAAAATTACCTTTCCTATAAAAGACATAACATGTCTTATTCCGGGGTGACACGTAAGGATGATTCTCATCCTTACGTCACCCGTTGAAGACCATTTAGGTCTTCAACCCTCTTCCACTCGGTCTCACGAACAGTACCATCGGCGCTGTGAGGCTTAATCTTCCTGTTCGGAATGGGAACAGGTGTAACACTTACCCTATAGTTATTCTATATTCCTTCTAATATTTCTCTTAACGAAAAAAGCTTGAGTTTCTCACTCAAGCTTTCTTTCTGGTGGCCAGACCAGGAATCGAACCAGGGACACGAGGATTTTCAGTCCTCTGCTCTACCGACTGAGCTATCTGGCCTTATGTACTTTAGCCTTTCGGCTAACCTGGCAACGACCTACTCTTCCACTCGGTCTCCCGAGCAGTACCATCGGCGCTGTGAGGCTTAACCTTCGTGTTCGGGATGGGAACGGGTGTAACACTCACGCTATAGTCACCAGATATTTTTATTCATGGTTCTTACAGCGTTCGAGCCCTGGGAATTTCTTAACGCAAATCACAGATTTGCTAAAATTCCCGTTAAATGCATAACATGCATTTAACCCCACGCTATAGTCACCAGATATTATTAGAGAACTTTGTTCTCTGAAAATTGCACATAAGAAAGGTTTTTTAGGTTAAGTCCTCGACCAATTAGTACTAGTCAGCTACACACATTACTGTGCTTACACCTCTAGCCTATCAACCATGTGTTCTTCATGGGGTCTTACTGGCTTAACGCCATGGGAAATCTTATCTTGAGGTGGGCTTCACGCTTAGATGCTTTCAGCGTTTATCC
>Ga0209537_1000231_pt1 | contig 66885 bp, 52 predicted proteins | sample BioPla4DNA1_FD_187698 | JGI IMG/M metagenome (GOLD analysis project Ga0209537, IMG submission 187698) | Biogas fermentation microbial communities from Germany - Plant 4 DNA1 (SPAdes) (version 2) | ecosystem: Engineered > Bioreactor > Anaerobic > Digestate | place: Bielefeld, North... | reverse complement strand
GGCAATTTTTTTGAAGCCTGGGGTGCTGTTTTTGCATATACCTTTGCATACTATTTCGATTTTTCAGGCTATATAGACATGGCACTGGGTTTGGGAATGTTTTTTAATATAAGGCTTCCGGAGAACTCACCGGCAGGAACAGGGTGATGTACATCACCTATAAGCTTATGGGTTTCGAGGAAACCGGACCGGACGAAAGCCCCGGTGAAAACGGTATGATCGAGCTTGAATACAGGGGCAGCGGAGAAAAGGAATACCCCTCATATCTGAAGTTCATACTGAAAAGCAGTTGAAGCCGGCCTGCCTGATCCAGGGCCATTCTCAGCCCGGATCATCAGCCGAGCCTTGACAGCTTGTTGAGTATCGTTAAAAGGACTACTGCGATATTCGTTACGCTCGAGAAGAATACCTGGGGCTTGTATTTGTTCTTATCGAAGCCGCCGCTTCCTTTCTGCAGCTTCCGGATCATGAAATGGACCTGGAAAACTATTGCCAGCGCGGCTATGCACTTCAGCAGGAAAGTTTCGAGGAAAAACGCGCAGTATAAGATGAAGACGATGATCACCATGTTGACGGCGACGCTCAGGCCGTCGCCGAATTTGCGTATATCGATGCCTACCAGTTCCTCGAGTTCTTCTTCCAGTTCCTCGTCAGGTTCCGGCTTTTCAAATCCTTTGAGTACTACCAGGCTGAATATGCTTTTTACTGATGACAGCGTGACCAGCACGGCCATCACAAGGAAAAACATATCGTGATCCGCTGACAGGGCGATTATCGGAAACGCCAGGATCACGAGGAATAACAGTGCACTACCCTTTGATTGCATTTTGTCCCCCTGCTGAAAACATATTCAGGCAAATAAACGTCCGCGGAGTCCGCGTGCATCAGTTGCCGGCCGCATCGGCACTACTGCCGGTCCCGTCCGTGCCATCGGATTGTCCGTCACCGGCCTGGCCGTTGCCGGCCGCGTCCGGAACGGACGGCGCGTCAGCCGATGTTTCCCGGATGTCCGTGATCTCTTCGGATGTGTCCGGAGCTTCCGGCGCGGCACCTGTTGTTCCGTGTTCGTCGGGATCATCGGCAGCCGCCCCGCTTCCGGCATTATCGGCAGCGGGTCCTGCGCCTGTGCCCTGTCCGCCGGCAGTACCTGTCGGCGTATCCGCAGCAACTGTCCCGGCCTGTGCTGCAGATGCGGCCTTATTGGCCATCTGTGCCGCAAGTCCGGGCGTAAGGGTCCCGTCGGGCTGTCTTATACCGACAAGGTATTCCTCGTCGCACGGGTTGTAGCGGCTCGTGTGTATCTTTGTCTGTGAAATTACCTTGTCGCCTATCTTTACCGTTTTATACGTTTCCACCACGTATCCGTCGGTACCGTACTGGCTTTTCTTCACCGTTCCCACGGGAAGCGTCGGATCGTCCACGTATTTTGTTTTGTATTTCGTGTGGCTCAGGGTTTTTGTGCTGATAGCCACGGTTTTTCCTGGGGTCAGGTTGGTCCCGAGGAACACTACGTGTACCTGGTTGTTCTCCACCCACGACAGTATCTTTATGGGCCAGCCGGTGTTGTTTATGAAACGCAGGTCCGTACCGCCATAGTAAGCGGTGGCATCCTGGCCCAGCGGCACGTATGTCACTATGAACGAGTGGTTGCTTCTCTCCACCACTTCGAGGTCTGCCAGCAGCACTGCATTGTAGAGCGTGCTTGACGCCTGGCATATGCCGCCGCCTGTTTCTTCCACCACGCGCCCCCTGACAAATACATTTGCCGGCTTGTAGCCCGTCTTTTCGTTTCTCGGGCCTACCACCCGGTTGAAGGAAAATTCTTCGCCCGGCATGAGTATATAGTTGTGGTACTTTTCGGAGGCAAGGGCTATGTTGTGCATCCTGTTTTTCTCAGTCTGTGTCCTGGTCTCGAAAGACGTGCTGTACCTGGCGAGTTCGTCCCTGAAGAGCATGGACTCTGCCTTTTCGGACGTGATCTCCGGTATGACATATGTGACCGGAAGCCTGCGCCGGATATTTTCAGTATTATTGATCTCGCCGATTATCTTCTCCAGTTCCGCCCTGTCGATCTGCCTGCCTGCTCTGTGGGGCACCAGTACCAGGTTGTCGTTCTCCATCGTGTAATAGGCATCCTGGGGGTCACATACTATACTTTCATATACCCTGGCCGTATCGAAACGCGTTGGTTCGGTTATGATCACACCGGGCCTGATGACCTCCCCCCTGCCCTTCCTTAACATATCGATGACAAGCTGCCGTATCTCAGCCTTGTCGACTGCTTCTCCGTGCTGCCCGGATCTGATCACGACCTCGTCGTCGGAAACCAGGAGGGCGCCTTCCGTTACTTCCCGGAAAGCCATTGCCGTGAACCTGTCCACGAAATCATCGATCCTGCTCTCATCACAGATCTGATCGACATAGACCGTAAACCCGCTCAAACTCGCCCTTGCTATGTCGTAAAGCCGGTAGAACACGTTGCCGGTGCGGCCCACTGAAAAAGCTTTTTCCGCGGCAGCTTCGACGTCGTATACTACACCGAGATCCGGGTATGACGCTTTCAGTTCGGCCAGGTCCGTCTTGAGTGTTATCTCAAGGCGTGAGGCCGGAACCGTGTATTTGGAATGCAGAAGTTCGAGGATCTCGCTTTTGCTCATGCCCGAGACATCGAGGGTCCCCACGTGTACGCCCCGGTAAGCGTATTCGTACTGCAGGGTGATGTATGAGCAGACAGCTGCGGACAGCAGCATTACGCCGGTAAAAATGAGCAGTATGATGACAGGCAGTTTCAGTTTTTTCTTTTCAGCAGGGACGACGGCAGCAACTTCGCTCTTCATAGATCCACCTTTTCAGCTATCACGGCAGAGATCATGCCGGCAGATAAAACATACTATTCTAAAGACTCTTATATTATCGCAATTGTTTCATAAAATCTCAATATATTTGTTGATTCCCGGGAAAGCATAATTTAAACATAATTGTAGAAACGGATCGAAAAAAGGTATAGTATTTATATGTACTCATCTGATCTTAAGGGGAAATAAACCGATGAATGTGTTCAATGAGGCAGAATTCAGGGATCTGTGCAGGAGGCTTGGCTCGGAAGGCGTGATAAGGGATGTGACCGTGAGATACCCGACTCCAAGGTATTTCAACAGGGTGCGGCACTTCGTCCGGCATGACAGGAGGGGCGAAGTAGTATTCTGTGTCATAAGGCCGAACGGAAAGGTCATCATGACCAGGCGCGATGATTACCCGGCCGGCATCTACAGGATACCGACGGGAGGGATCGGCTACGGCGAAGATGTGGCCGATGCCGTCTTCAGGGAAGTGCGGGAAGAGCTTGGGCTCGAAGTCAGGATAAGGGCTTTTGCCGGTGTGGTAAGGATCAGGTTTGAATACAGGAATGAAAACATCATGTTCTACTCATACATATTCATCCTGGATGAAACTGGCGGCAGGCTCATGGCGGATGCCAGCGACGACGAGATCAGCGAGATACGGGAAGTGGACCTGGAGGAATTCGGGCAACTGGTCCGGGCACTCGGCAATATCGGCGGGAAATGGCAGGACTGGGGCAAATTCCGGTATGTTACGTCAAACGCCGTGCTGGATTATTTGAAACACGGGAGTATATAATCGTCGAACTGTGCCTATACTTATAGCAAAAGGTAGTTTTTGCAAGAAGGTGCAGTTCATGGGTACTGAATTGGTCAAGTACGGACCGGAAAACAGCATAGAGGTAAAAAGCAGGAAAAAGCCGGTGTTCCGGAATTCGCGGGCTTACGCGGCACTGACGCCGGATGAGCGGCAGATAATAGACGCCGCGCTGGAAGCAAAGGAACAGTGGAGGGAAGCCGGGCTCAACTTCGAAAACGTGACGGATGATCTCCTGGTGGATTACTACATATACTGGATGAAAGCCTGCGAATCGAGGTACACTTATTACCTCAGGCTCGCCAAGGAAAAAGGCCTTTCGCATTTTCTCCAAAAAAGCGTCATATACGGGAAAGTGCAGAAGTATAAATAAAACGGCAGGTCCTTTTCGGACCAAAAAAGCTGAAACTGCTTTCTGCCTGGGTGGGGTTCTGACTGTGGGCTACTTGACTGTTCTGGCTTATGCGGCCGGCTTGATGGTTCTGCTTGTTTTTGCCGGGCTGTTCCTGAAACCGATCAGGGTCGTGATGAAACTGGTCCTCAATACCCTGCTCGGCGCGCTTGCGCTGCTCCTGGCCAACCTTATCGGGGGACCGGCCGGGTTCCGTATTGCGCTGAACGTCTATACCGCCTTCATAGTCGGGGTCCTCGGGATACCCGGTTTCGTGCTTCTCGTCATACTCAAACTGTTGTTTGGCATCGTATAGACCGCACGCGAAAATAACTCCCAAGACACTTCACAAAATCCCCTTGCAATGTTAAAATAATACCATGGTATTAGGTTTGATATTGTATACAATATACAACATTGAACTTTGTAATACAGAATAAACCCCGCAGAAAGACACATCATCATTTGAAATATCAGGGGTAAGTAAAGGGGAGATAGGAATGGGTAAAAACATGAAAACGATGGATGGAAATACCGCTGCGGCATACGTTGCATATGCGTTCACCGAAGTGGCCGGTATCTATCCGATAACTCCGTCGTCTGTCATGGCGGAACTCGTTGACGAGTGGTCCGCGAATGGCAGGAAAAACATTTTCGGCCAGCCCGTGAGGGTCGTTGAGATGCAGTCCGAGGCCGGAGCAGCGGGAGTCGTGCACGGTTCCCTGACTGCCGGTGCTTTAACTACTACATTTACCGCATCCCAGGGATTGCTGCTCATGATACCGAACATCTACAAGATCGCCGGCGAGCTTCTGCCGGGCGTCTTCCACGTAAGTGCCAGGGCGGTGGCCAGCCATGCACTCTCGATATTCGGCGATCATTCGGACGTCATGGCATGCCGCCAGACCGGGGCAGCGATGCTGGCTGAAGGCAGCGTCCAGGAAGTAATGGATCTTGCTCCCGTGGCACACCTGAGCGCGATCAAGGGAAGGGTCCCCTTCATCAACTTCTTTGACGGCTTCAGGACTTCCCACGAGATCCAGAAGATCGAAGTGATCGATTACGAGGACTTCGCAAAGCTCGTCGACTACGACGCGGTGAAGGCGTTCAGGAAGAGGGCCCTGAATCCCGAGAGGCCTGCGGTAAGAGGTACGGCGCAGAACCCGGACATTTTCTTCCAGGCCCGCGAGGCTTCAAACGTATTTTACGATGCCCTGCCTGAGATAGTCGAAGAATACATGAACAAGATAAGCGCGCTCACAGGCAGGAAATACGGGCTCTTCGACTACTACGGCGCGCCGGATGCCGACAGGATAATCATCGCCATGGGTTCCGTATGCGAAACCATAGAGGAAACCATAGATTATCTCATGGCAAGGGGCGAGAAGGTCGGCGTCGTCAAGGTACGCCTGTACAGGCCGTTCTCGGCAAAACATCTTATAAAGGCTATTCCCGGAACGGTGAAGAAGATAGCGGTGCTCGACAGGACGAAAGAGCCTGGCGCTCTCGGCGAGCCGCTGTACCAGGATGTATGTGCAGCGCTGTATGAAAACGGGATGTCGCCTGTCATCGTGGCAGGACGTTACGGGCTGGGTTCGAAGGATACGACGCCTGCCCAGATCGTGTCAGTGTATGACAACCTGAAGTCTGACGAGCCGAAGAACCACTTCACCATCGGTATCGTCGACGACGTCACGAACCTGTCGCTCCCCGTTGGAGAAGAGATAGATACGACGCCCGAGGGCACCATAAGCTGCAAGTTCTGGGGATTCGGGTCCGACGGTACGGTTGGCGCCAACAAGAACTCGATCAAGATCATCGGCGACCATACCGACATGTATGCGCAGGCATACTTCGCTTACGATTCCAAGAAGTCGGGCGGGGTCACCATATCGCACCTGCGTTTCGGGAAGAAGCCGATCCGCTCCACGTACCTTATCAGGAAGGCGGATTTCGTGGCATGCCACAACCCCGCATACATCGGCAAGTATGACATGGTGAACGATCTGAAGGAAAACGGGACGTTCCTGCTGAACTGCGGATGGTCCGAGGAAGAACTCAACGAGAGACTGCCTGCCGATGTGAAGAGGATCCTTGCAAAAAGGAACATAAAGTTTTACACCATAGATGCTGTCGGGATAGGGAAGGAAATCGGGCTCGGCAGCAGGATCAACATGATAATGCAGGCCGCGTTCTTCAAGCTTGCCAATATCATCCCGCTCGAGGATGCAGTCAGGTACATGAAGGATGCGATAGTCAAGACATACGGCAAGAAGGGCGAAAAGGTAGTCAACATGAACTACCAGGCTGTGGACAAGGGCATCGAAGCGCTCAGGAAAGTCGAGATACCGGCAGACTGGGCGGACGCCGCTGACGAAGCTGCGGCTGCAAAAGATGTGCCCGAGTTCATAAGCAAGATACTCGAGCCGATGAACAGGCAGGAAGGGGACAAGCTGCCCGTCAGCGCATTCAAGGGCAGGGAAGACGGCACGTTCCCGTGCGGCACCGCCAGGTATGAGAAGAGAGGCGTTGCGGTGGATGTCCCTGAGTGGCTGATGGACAATTGTATCCAGTGCAACCAGTGCTCATATGTGTGCCCGCACGCCGCAATAAGGCCTTTCCTCCTCGATGAGGAAGAAGTGAAGAACGCTCCCGAGGGCTTCGAATCGAAGAAGGCCATCGGCAAGGGATTCGACGGGCTCAATTTCAGGATCCAGGTATCGGTGCTCGACTGCCAGGGCTGCGGAAGCTGCGCGAATGTATGCCCGGCAAAAGAAAAGGCACTTGTGATGAAGCCTCTCGAGACCCAGATGGACCAGGCAAAGAACTGGGATTACGCGATGACGATAAAGCCGAAGAACCCGATGGGACCGAACACTGTCAAGGGCAGCCAGTTCGAAGAGCCGCTGCTTGAGTTCTCCGGTGCCTGTGCAGGCTGCGGTGAGACTCCCTATGCAAAACTCATCACGCAGTTGTTCGGCGACAGGATGATGATAGCAAATGCAACGGGCTGCTCTTCGATCTGGGGAGGCAGCGCACCGTCGATGCCGTACTGTGCAAATAAAAACGGTTTCGGACCGTCATGGGCCAACTCCCTGTTCGAAGACAATGCCGAGTTCGGATACGGCATGTACCTCGCCGCCAAACAGATCAGGGACAAGCTGGCTGACAACTGCAGGAAGCTGCTTGAGATGGATGTACCCGGCGACCTTAAGGAAGCGATCGATAACTGGCTCGCGAACATGAACGACGGCGACGCTTCCAAGGCTGCGTCCGCGAAGCTGAAGGAAGCCCTGGAGGCGTTCAGGGGCAATGCCGGCGACGAAGCACGCGCATTGGCTGACGAGATCCTGGAAAACAGCGAGTTCCTTGTCAAGAAGTCCGTCTGGATATTCGGTGGAGACGGATGGGCTTATGACATCGGCTTCGGCGGCCTGGACCACGTACTGGCTTCCAACGAGGATATCAATGTTCTCGTGTTCGATACCGAGGTATACTCCAATACCGGCGGACAGTCCTCCAAGGCTACCCCGTCCGGTGCGGTGGCACAGTTCGCTGCTGCCGGCAAGAGGACAAAGAAGAAGGACCTCGGCCTGATGGCAATGTCCTACGGCTATGTATATGTAGCACAGGTGGCGATGGGCGCGAGCCAGTCGCAGCTCATAAAGGCGCTGATCGAAGCGGAGAAATACAACGGGCCTTCGCTGATAATCGCCTATGCACCGTGCATAAACCACGGCCTCAGGCTCGGCATGGGACAGTCGCAGCTTGAAGAGAAGAGGGCTGTAGAAGCCGGCTACTGGCACCTCTACAGGTACAACCCGATGCTGAAGGAAGAGGGCAAGAATCCGTTCATACTGGATTCCAGGGAGCCGACTGCATCGTACAGGGACTTCATAATGGGCGAAGTCAGGTACTCGGCCCTGACGAGGACATTCCCGGATATTGCCGAGAAGCTGTTCGAGCAGGCTGAAAAGGACGCGAAGGAAAGACTCGAATGGTATAAGAAGCTTGCCAGCAGTTGAGCACTGCCATAACGATGGCTGGTTGTGGCCGGCGGGTGATCGCATCGATGCGACCATTCGCCGGTTTTTTTATGTTCCTTCTAATAAAGCCTGCATCCGCATATAATTGATTGAACTGCTTATGCGGTTCCATCACGGTGCATCCTGGATTGGACGGAGGTAGCGGCATGCAGGGGATCGAAAAGGAAATAGAGCAATGCTTCGGGTTTGAAGTCAGAGGTATTTGCCCTTATAAGGATGCATACGTCGCGGTCACATCTGCAGGGAAGAAACTTGTCAAAAGGGTGCTGTTTTCACCTGAAAGGCTCATATTCGTGCATGGCGCCAAGGAACACCTGGTGGACAGGGGTTTTGCCGGGGTGGACCGCTATGATGTCACAAAGGAAGGAGAACCCGGCTTCCGGTGCGGTGACTGTCTCTATGCAATGACCGATTATATCGAGGGGCGTGAAAGCTGTTTTGACGATGACGAGGACCTGAAAAAGGCCGCGGAAACATTGGCAGCCCTGCACCGGGCGTCTGCAGGATATGTTCCGCCTGACGGGAGCATGACGAGGGACGATCTCGGGAAGCTCCCTGCATATTTCTCAAAGCGCATGAATGACATAAGGAAGATGAGGAAGCAGGCAAAAAAGGGGAAAAGCCGTTTCGACCACCTGTTCCTGCAACATGCCGACCGTTTCATAAACATGGGCGAAAACGCGCTGTATCGCCTTTCCGTATCGTCCTATGACAGTCTCGTCGAAAGCGCCAGGATGGAGAGATCATTCTGCCACCATGATTATACCCATCATAACATATTGCTGGACGGCCAAAGGGTGACGGTCACGAACTTCGACTACTGCTGTTTTGAACTCAGGGCATATGACGTGGCCAACCTTATCAGGCGGAAAATGAGGAGGTGCGGCTGGGACATCTCGAAAACCGGACTGATAGCCGAATCATACAACAGGATATCTCCCCTCGGCACAGAAGAGCTTGAGATAATCGGGATCATGCTGGAATTCCCGCAGAAATTCTGGAGAGTCGTCAACCGCTACTACAACAGCAGGCGCAGCTGGTCGGAAAAAGTCTTCCTGGGAAGGCTCGAAGAGGTCATAGAAGAAACAGGGCCTCTTATGGCGTTCCTCGAGGCCTACGAAAAATATTTCCTGTAACAGCCGTGTTTTCCTGCAGGGCGCGCTATAAACGACACATTCCGCTTGTGTGCCGCTCAGAACAGCCCCGTTATGCTCCCGTCTTCGCGTATGTCGATCTGCTCGGCGGCCGGGACTTTCGGCAGACCCGGCATCGTCATTATATCACCTGTCAGGGCAACGATGAAGCCGGCGCCGGCGGACACCCTTACCTCGCGCACATTGATTTCAAAGTTTTCGGGCCTTCCAAGCATTTTTGGGTTGTCGGAAAGCGAGTACTGCGTCTTTGCCATACAGACGGGCAGATCATCGAGCCCGAGATCGGTAAGCTTCCTGATGGTCCTGTCGGCCGCGGGTGAGTATACCACGCCCCTGGCCCCGTATATTTCCCTCGCTATGGTCTCTATCTTCTCCTTTACGGGAGCATCCAGGCCGTACAGGAACCTGAACCGGGACGGGACTCTGTCCAGCAGGTCAAGCAGCTTTTCCGCCAGTTCCCTGCCGCCTTCGCTGCCTCTCGTGTATACCTGCGAAATCGCGGTCTCAACGCCCAGTTCCCTGCACCTGTCCCTGATATATTCGAGTTCCGCTGGCGTATCGGTATCGAAAAGATTGATGGCCACGATCACCGGCACGCCGAATTTACCCAGGTTCTCAACATGCTTTTCGAGGTTCGGGAACCCGCGTTTCAGGGCTTCAGGATCCCCTGCTGCGAGTTTTTCCTTTGGAACGCCCCCGTTGTACCTGAGGGCGCGCACAGTGGTCACCAGTACTGCCGCGTCAGGCTTGAAACCGCCCAGCCGGCACTTGATGTCGAAGAATTTCTCGGCGCCCAGGTCTGCACCGAAGCCGGCCTCAGTGATAACGTAATCGGCGATCTTCAGAGCCAGTTTCGTCGCCTTGATGCTGTTGCAGCCATGGGCTATGTTTGCGAACGGGCCGCCGTGCATGAGCGCCGGCGAATGTTCCAGGGTCTGGACGAGGTTCGGTTTCATCGCGTCCTTGAGCAAAAGCGCCATGGCGCCTTCGGCCCTGAGCTGCGAGACCGTCACCGGGGCTCCCGAATAATCGTAACCGATGATTATTTTCCCAAGGCGGTCCTTCAGATCGGCGATATCCTCTGCAAGGCACAGTATGGCCATGATCTCGGAGGCCGCTGTTATGATGAAGCCGTCTTCCCTCGGTGTGGCGTCGGTTTTCCCGCCTAGCCCGACCACTATGTTCCTGAGGGCCCTGTCGTTCATGTCCATAGCCCTTTTCCAGGTCACCTGCCTCGGGTCGATACCGAGTTTGTTGCCCTGGTGGATATGGTTGTCTATGATGGCGGACAGCAGGTTGTTTGCGGCAGTGACAGCATGTATGTCGCCGGTGAAATGGAGATTGATGTCCTCCATCGGTACTATCTGCGCATATCCTCCGCCGGCCGCGCCTCCCTTCATGCCCATGACGGGTCCGAGGGACGGTTCCCGCAGGCATATGACGGCTTTTTTGCCCATTGCCGCCAGGGTCTGACCAAGGCCGACGGTGGTGGTCGTTTTTCCCTCGCCTGCCGGGGTCGGGTTTATTGCAGTGACCAGTACCAGTTTGCCGTTTTTGTTGTTTTTCACCTTCTGCCAGAGGCTATCCGACAGTTTAGCCTTGTAATTGCCGTAAAGCTCGAGTTCGTCTGCGCTGATGCCCAGCGCCGATGCTACTTCCGTTATCGGCTTCATTTCGCATTTCTGTGCTATTTCTATATCCGTAAGCATCGGGTCCAACCTTTCGTGTTTATATTGGAAAATGTCCATACGTGCGGCGTCCGCATATGTTGTGCCGATATATAAAACCTGCACTCTATTATACATTTCCATTCATGCCAAAACAATAGAAAACGCGAAACGGTTATTTAACAAATCCCCCGCGGTTTACATATTATAAACCAGGAAACAGGGTGATAACAGCCGTGCGGACTGGTCACAGCGCAACATGGCATGAAACGGCAGGTGAGCGGATGAGCGGAATAAAGATAGGCGACATAGTCGCAAGAAAGTCCTATGGATGTGACGTGTTTTTCAAGGTGATGGACATAAAGGAAAGGAACGGCGAAAGGATACTTACTCTCAAGGGCATCAGCTACAGGATCGAGGCCGATGCTCCCGAATCGGACCTTGAGGTCCAGCCGGAGATGAAAGTCAGGGAATACAGGGACAGGTGCTGGCGCGAGGCTGAAAAAACCGCGGCGGACAGGATGTACGAAATGAGATATTATCGCTATTACATGCCGAGGAGCAGGGGGTGGCGAAAAAAAGCGCACTATAGAGATACTCCGAATGACAAGGCCGAGAAGATAAAAAAGCCGGGTAAGGTACTGCATCTCGACGGAGACAAGGATTACCTTGAGCACTGTATCGCTGAATACAAAAAACTGGGGATCGATGTGGCAGGCGAATACGTCCCCGAAAAGGACCAGCCTGCCAGGGTCTATTCGCTGCTGGAGAAATACCGGCCCGACATCCTCGTGCTGACCGGCCATGACGGCCTGCTGAAAGGGAAGGACAATTACAACAACATTTCATCATACAGGACCTCGAAATACTTCGTCGAAGCCGTAAAGGAAGCCAGGCGGTTCAACCCCGACATGGACGGGCTGGTGATTTTCGCCGGCGCATGCCAGTCGATGTACAACGAGATAATAAAGGCCGGGGCCAATTTTGCCAGCGCGCCGTTCAGGGACCTGATACATGCACTCGATCCCGTCAGGGTATGCCAGAAGATCGCTTTTGCGAGCATCGACACGGTTTTGGACGCCGAAGATGTAATAAATAACACGATAACTGGGAAAACTGGTATCGGAGGCATACAGACAAGGGGAAAATACCGGGAAGGGTTTCCGGCCGAGCCGGGGAGCTGATTAAGGTCCGGTGACACTCCTCAGTAACGGGTATTCCTTTGTGGCTGAGGAGCGTCACGCGTTTGAACGGGGGGACACTTCTCTGCGGAGAGGTATTCCTCCTGGGAAGAGAAATGTCCCCTTTTGATTAGGGTCCGGTGACACTCCTCAATAGCTGGTATCCATTTGTGGCAGAGGAGCGCCCATGTGATTTGTTGCCCGACCCAGTATCTTTTTTCCATATTTCCATGATAAAATCATGGAAAGACCGGAGAAAATACAGGATTTTGCGAAAAGTACTTGACATAAGCGAATTTCCCTTGTTATAATATTTAACTTTTTTTTGACAAGCTATGATGTTTGTGATATAATTTACAAAACAGAAGACGAGGTGAAACTGATGGCCGAAAAGAGAGACCTTGTTCAAATAAAAAAGAACATCGAGACCAGCATAGGCAAAAGGGTACAGCTCAAGGCCAATAAAGGCAGGAAGAAGGCTTTTATCAGGGAAGGGATCATAGAAAACTCATATCCAAGCATCTTCGTCATAAGGTTTGAAAACGAGTACGAGACAACAAGGAGAGTTTCTTTCAGCTATACCGATATTCTGACCAAGGCCGTGGAACTCGTGATTTACAAGGACGACAAGGAGATAATGGTGAGCTGACCCGCCGTATCTGAGTCATAGCCGCAGGAAGCCCGATCGCAGGATCGGGCTTTTTGATTGCGCGCGGCACCCTGTCTATTTTACAGTAATAATTGGGGCCCCTTGTCAATATACATTTAGAGAGGAAAACGCATTCGGTCATGCGGGGGGAGGATTTCAAATGTCTCTGGAACTGGTTGGTGAGCCCATCAGGATCAATAGAACTATCAGCGAGGACTCCACACAGACGATAGTCGAGAATGATATAATCGTGCCTGATACGAAGCCTGACATAGCTCAGATACTGCTCCTGGACGGAGAAGCCTGGGTCAGCGGCGCCGAAGCTGCGCCGGACAGGGTCCTTGTCAGCGGCTCTGTCAGGTATAAGATTTTGTATATTCCCGACGACCCGGAACAGTCCGTGAAAAGCATAACGTCAGTATCATCGTTCCAGTACGCGATGGAGATGCCCGATACCAGGCAGGGCATGCAGTGCAGGGTCAAATGCGATATAGAGCACCTGGAGTACGAGATACTGAACAGCAGGAAAATCAACGTGAAGGCGATTGTCAGCCTGTCGGCGAAGGTCACCGAGGAGGTCGGGCAATATGTGACGAGGGACCTCACTGGTTCCGACGGGATCCAGGTACTGAGGAACCGGGCGGCAGCAAACACGTACCTCGGGGATCAAAGGACAGATTGCCGGATCAGCGAAACGCTCGACATACCGGTGGGCAAACCTGCGATCCTTGAAATACTGCGGAACGACGTCAGGATCACCGGCAGGGAGTACAGGGCAGGAGACGACAAGGTCGCTGTCCGGGGCAACCTGAACATATCCACATTGTACATCGCGGACAATGAAAGCCGGAGCATCCAGTTCATGGAGCATGAGATCCCGTTCACGCGGATGCTCGATATGCCGGGTATCGATGAGAACTGCAGCACGAGCATCGATATAACTATCGGGGAAACGAATTTCAGTGCTGAAGAGGACGGCGACGGCGAGCTGAGACGTATGAACTGTGACGTGGCGTTGGACATATACGCCCATTGCTACGGCAGGAAAGAGATAGAACTCGTCGAAGATGCATACAGCCCGTATTCGAAAGTAAGCCTCGAAAGGGAGGAACTGTTGCTGGACGAACTGGTCAGCGAAAATGTCAGCCAGCTGACGCTCAGGGAGAACATAGAGGTCGATGAAATTGCCCCTGATATCTCCGAACTGTTCAATATTCTTGGAAAGCTTTCACTCTCGGCGGGCGAGATAACCGACGACCGTGTCGTCGTGGAAGGAGTGGCTGTCTGCAATGTGCTGTACCTGGCATCAGACGAGGGCCAGCCTGTTTACTGCGCGGAACGCGAGATACCTTTCAGGCATGCGATCGAAGTAAAGGGAGCCAGGGAAGGCATGGACCTGGACGTTGAGATGGACATAGACCATTTCAGCTACAGCATAGTGAATTCCAGGGAAGTTGAGGTCCGCCTGGCTGTTGGCATCAAGACGAGGGTCGCCAGGAAGGTTTCGGTGCCGGTGATAGTAAAAGCCCAGGAGGAGCCCTTCGATGAAAAACGGGCCGCGCAGCAGCCCAGCATAATACTGTATTTCACCCAGCCCGGGGACACCCTGTGGAAAATCGCCAAGAGGTATTATACGACCATCGATGATATCCTGGAAAACAACGACCTGAGCGAAACCGAACAGATCGCCCCCGGAAGCCGCATCATCATTACCAGGAAACTCTGAACCGGACCTGTGGCCGACTGACCGACGTGCCAGGCAGAAATAGCCAGCCTGGCACTTTTTATTGTATTGGCCATGTTTTTTGTATATAATATACAGTAAACCGTATATGCCGAGGTAATGATGCCTTACGTTGAAATACCTGCTTATGCGAAAATCAACCTTTCTCTTGATGTGACCGGTAAAAGGGAAGACGGTTACCACGAACTTAGGATGATAATGCAGACTGTCTCGCTCCATGATACCGTATATCTTGAAGCGACCGGGGAAGCAGGTATACGCCTTGAATGCGGCGGCGGGGCGGTGCCTGCTGACAGCACCAATACCGCGTGGCGGGCCGCAGAGCTGATGTTTGGGCGATATGGCCTGGCAGGAGGCCTCAGGATAAGGATCGCGAAAAGGATACCTGCGGCGGCCGGGCTGGCAGGCGGGAGCGCCGATGCGGCGGCGGTGCTGAAAGGCATCAACGAACTGTTTGCCCTGGGCCTGGACCAGGAGGAACTGAAACAGCTGGGTCTTCAGATCGGGGCGGACGTGCCGTATTGCATCGAGGGCGGCACAAGGCTTGCGGAAGGTATCGGAGAGGTACTCACGCCCCTGCCGGATTTCGGCGGGATCGACGTTGTCATCGTAAAGCCGGATATATCGGTATCCACGCCCTGGGTATACAGCCAGCTCGACCTGTCGCAGGTGACGGAGCGCGACAGGCCCGATACCGAAAAGCTGATCGGGGCGCTGGCAAAAAAGGATCTGAGTGCCGCGTCGCTTTACATGAAAAATGTGCTGGAGACCGTAACGATGCGCAGGTATGAGATAGTAAGGCATGCAAAAAGCCGCATGGCTGAGGCAGGCGCGGAAGCATGCCTGATGAGCGGGAGCGGACCGTCCGTTTTCGGGCTGTTCGCCGACCGGGAGAAAGCACGCAAGGCATATGCAAAGCTCTCAGGATACCGGGAATGGGAATGCTTCATCGCAGAAACGGTCTGAGAGGGAATCGAAAAACGCAGGATGCGGGTAAAGGAGATGTGCAGCAATGGCAGGAAAGCTGTCGAAAGTCAATCTGAACGACTACAAGCCCCTTAGGGACGTGATTTTTGATACTCTGAGAGAAGCGATCATCGTCGGTGAACTGAAACCCGGGCAGAGGCTCATGGAAGTACAGCTTGCGGAGAAGATGGGCGTCAGCAGGACGCCGGTAAGGGAAGCGATCAGGAAGCTGGAACTCGAAGGCCTGGTGGAGATGCTCCCGAGGAAAGGGGCGCATGTGGCGGATCTCTCGGTAAAGGACATAATGGACGTGCTCGAGGTCCGCGCGACACTGGACGGCCTTGCGACGTCGCTTGCCGCGACGAGGATCAGCGAGGACGAGAAGAAGGAATTGAGGCACATCCTCGACCAGTTCATAAACTGCGTGGAAAAGGAAAACCTGCAGGGGTCCATCAAGAAGGATGTTGAGTTCCACGACGTCATCTACAGGTCTTCGAGGAACGAAAAGCTGATACAGATCTCAAACAACCTGAGGGAACAGGTCCAGAGGTTCAGGGTCGTATATATCAAGGATTACAGCAGTTCAAGGGAACTGATAAGGGAGCATACGGAAATACTCGAAGCCATAACCTCAGGGGACCCGGAAGCGGCGAGGCGGGCAGCGCAGCGCCATATAAAGAACCAGGAGGAATCGATCATACGGTCGCTGAAGAAAAAGCAGGGTGAAGCGGGGAAATAGCGAGGCAGCGGAGCGGGTCACTCCAATGCCTCGTATCCGAGTTCCGTTATCTTGTTCCTGATGTCATGCGCAGTCAGAAAGTCGGGATCGAAAGTGACCCTGACCGACTGGGTCTTGAGGTCTATGTCCACGCCGCTGACGCCCTCCATCCGGCCAAGTTCGCTGCTGATGCGGCTGGAACAGGCGCTGCAGGTTATCGACGGGACCATGAATACTTCTTCCATGTGGAACCTCCTTGCGTTTTTAGTTATCATTTTTCCCGACAGTATTGTTTGCAGGCAATGCTCAAAAAATAACATAAACTGTGTATCATCAAACATTTGACGATATTTATCGTATTATTGAATGCATCGTTGAATCACGGCCGGGCGGTCCCGGCTGCGCAAGTGCCGCGCATGGCGGGACATTGACGGGTTTTGCAGGAGGAACGGAGGGATTTCGGTGCTGTCGGAAGGATCCTGGTATGACAGTTTTTTAAGCAAATACAGGTCGGGCATTTCCCATGAATTCCTGTTTTATTTCAATGTCCGCGATCTCGTGGACAACTACAGGTACATGGACAGGTATATCTACGAGGAATTCATAAAGAAAAGGAATTTCGGGATCGTCGCGTTCTACGACATCTCAAGGGGTCTGACTTTCCTTGACGCGGGCATGGAGAAGGAGTTCAACATAATCACGTCCAACGAGGCTTCCAACCTTATGAATGCCATGCCGTCCAGGCTGTTCCCCTACATCGACAGGGCGCTGAAAAATACGAAAATGGTCCTTTTCATAGACCATGTCGAGAAGATCATACCTGCCGGGGATATCGCGAGCATGACGCTTGAGGAAAGGATCGCGCTCATATGGATATGCGAATGGTCCGTAAGCCCGAAGATCTCATCCGTGGGAAGCTGCATCATGATGCTGGCAGACAACCTGGCCGACGTCAGCAGGGAGATCCTGAAGTCGTCCTACAGGATAGAGCCCATATTCGTGGGCCTGCCCGATGAAAGCCAGCGGAAGGAATATATCGAGTACCTGCTCAGCGACGGATCAGTGAAGACAGAGATCAGCGCCGACGAATTCGCCAAGCTTTCGTCCGGTTTGAGCAAGAAGTCGATAAAGGATATCAAGCTGAAGTCGGAAGCGGAGGGTATCCCCATCAGCTTCGAGTTCATCAAGGAAAAGAAGCACTCGGTGCTCCAGAAGGAATACGGGGACGTGCTGGAGTTCATCTATCCCGAGATAGGTTTCGAAGACATAGGCGGGATGGACAAGGCTAAGGAATACCTGCTCAAGAACGTGGTCTACCCGATACGGAAGGGAGATCTGAGGCGTGTCCCGATGGGCATACTGCTCTGCGGGCCTTCCGGCACCGGCAAGACGCTGCTCGTCTATGCGCTTGCCAAGGCCAGCGGCTTCAACTGCGTTAAGATAGATATGTCCAGGATACTCGGCCAGTACGTCGGGGAAAGCGAGAAGAACTTCAAGAAGTGCCTGCTCGGCGCCCAGTCGCAGCACCCGGTCATAGTGTTCGTGGACGAGATCGACCAGGCATTCCGGAGGGGCGACAGCGGGGACAGCGGCGTCAGCAGGAACATATTCAGCGAATTCCTGCAGTTCACCGGCGACACGAGCAACAGGGGCAAGGTCATCTTCATCGCGGCGACCAACAGGCCGGACCTGATGGATCCGGCGCTCAAGAGGGCCGGGAGGTTCGACAAGAAGATACCCATCCTGCTGCCGGACGCCAGGGAAAGGGCCGAAATATTCAGGATAATCATCAACAAGTACAGGTTCGAGACGGACGTGGAGGACTTCATGGTATTTGCGGAGCAGACGGAGAACTACACCGGCGCGGAGATAGAGACCGTCGTGAGGAAGGCCTATGAACTGGCCTGTGAGGACGACAGGGAAGGCACGGTCCTCACTGCCGACATTATTTCCGAGGCAATAAAAAGGTGCCGTCCGAGCACGCAGCAGGTCCAGTTCATGACCATGCTAGCCATCGAAGAGTGCGACGACAAGGACCTGCTCCCTGACAAATACAAAAGCCTGCTGGACGAAAGGAACATGGACGACAGGTGATGCCGTGGGCGGTTTGTTTTGCTTTACATTGGGAATTATTTGTTATAAATTAAGAATATGAATAGTTCAGAACGTCCAAATAATTAACGGGGAGGCCAATGATATGGGTTTTTTCAGAAGACTCGGTGCTTTGATAAGGGGATTTTTCAGCCGGCTGCTCGGAGGGATCGAGGAGAGCAATCCGGAACTCCTGTTTGAGGACATAAAGAACCAGATCGAGAAGGCAAGGAAAGAAGCCGAGCAGCAGATAATCGAGATCCAGACCAACGCCGAACTGATAAAGATCGAAATGAAAAACGCGGAGAAGAACCTCCAGGCTGTGAGGGCACGGATCGAAAGCGCCCAGAAGCAGGGCGACAAGGATCTCCTGATAGAGCTGCTCATGCAGGAGGAGGAGTACCAGTCCACCTTTGAAACGCACAAGGCGACATACGAGTCGGCAATGGCAGAGGTGGCGAGGATCAAGGAAGATTACAGGATCTTCGAGTCCGAAATGAATGCCAAGCTGAACGAACTCAAGACCCTGAAGTCCCAGGCGAAAATGGCCCAGCTCAGGGAAAACATCAATGCTGTCAATGCCCGTTACACGGCAAGGAACAGCAGGATCAGCAACGTGAACGAAGGCATGGAGAGGGCGAGGGAGATGGTCAACAGGAAGACCGCCCGGGCGAACGCCATGGAGTCGCTCAGCGAAACCAACCTGGACCTGAAGCTGAAGAGGCTCGACATGAATTCCGCAAGGGAAAGGGCAAAGGCCCGTGCGGAGGCCATGCTTTCAAGCGAACAGGGATTCGAAGTGAAGGAAAAGGCGGAGAACAAGGCAACCCAGTGACAGCCGGCATAACCGCCCGGTGAAGCTGTGCGGCAGTTGATCACGGGAAGTATGCGGCCGGTCCGAAAGAAGCAGACAGGCGGATCATGCAATAGCAGGAATGGTGGTTGAACCTATGAGGGCCAGGATGGTGCTGAGCGCATTGCTCAAATTGAGGAACATAATGATATTGGTTGCTGCGTGGGTGCTGTTGTCACTGCTGAACAGTGCGTCGGTCCTGCCTGCGCTGTTCGGCGTCGAAAAACTGCCCGGTGCGCTGGCCTTCACGGGGGGCCTGGCTGTTTATATCGTCTTTGTGATACAGACCCTCCTGAGCAAGGACTTCCACGAGGAATTCAACCGGAAGGAGAAGTTCAGGAAGATCCGCGAACTGAACCGCCTGGCCAACCGGCTTGCCGGGGAGGCGAAAAGGAACACCAACAATACATATCTGCTCAAGCTGAGAAAAGTGATGGAGGACAAAAACGACATCTTTGCCTCTTACTCGTCGGGAGAACCCACTTACCTCAAGGAAAAGATCGTCGAGCAGACGCTGAACCTGGTGATCGCATACCTGAAGCTGCTGAACAACTTCTGTATAAGGAACCGTGAACTTAGCAGCGTCGATGTCGGCGCCATAACCGCGAGGATAAATGCAAACAACAGGAAGCTCAGTTTCGCCCGTGATGAGCGCATGGCCGACGACATCAGGAAAGTCATCGAGATGGATACGAGGCTCATCGAAAGGATGAAGGAAGAAAAAAAGGACCTCGAAAGGATCAGCGCCCGGCTGGACTACATGGAGAGCACGGTGAACATGTTCAAACACCAGATCATGTCCAGGATAGAAAACGAGGAGATGCTCGAGCAGCTTGAAACGGCGGTCAACGAGGCGGAAGCGCTGGATGCCGTGCTGGATGAGAGGCGCAGGAACAGGCTCCGGATCTGAGATCCGGATGCATGGGCGCAGCGGCGGAACGGCACGGCATAACGGAACGGTGCAGGAAAAACGAAACAAGTGACTATTGTGGGACGTACAGGTATAATAACAGGGGACGGGAAACGGACAGGCGCATTCCCGGCCCCTGTTCCACTTTTCATGCCGGAAGAACTGTGATATGTTGTCAATAGGTATTCAAACAGCAGAGCGGTCCTGAACGAAACCGGGGAAAAGGAGCTGTGAAGATAACGATATGGCGGTACGGTGCGGTGTGGATATCATAGAGATCGAAAGGATCAGGAGGTCCCTGGAGGAACTTGGCAGCTTCAGGGACAGGGTTTTCACCGGGCACGAGATAAGTTGGTGCGAGAGCAGGAACCGGGCCAGGTATGAAAGCTATGCCGCCAGGTTCGCGGCCAAGGAAGCCGTTCTCAAGGCTCTGGGTACCGGGCTGGCGGACGGCATCGAATGGAAGGACATCGAGATCAGGAACGATGAAAAGGGAAAACCCGAAGTGGTCCTGGCCGGAAGAGCACTTGAGATCTACAGGGCCATGGGGGCACGATCCATCGATATAAGCCTGTCGCACTGCGGCAGCCATGCCGTGGCTTTTGTGGTGATAGAGCAAAAAGTTGACTGAAAATCCTAGTGTGAGGGGGATCGGGATGAAAGTCAGGTTTCTGCAGTTCGGAGACCTGCATATGGATGCTCCGTTCAGGTCGCTTTCAGGTATGGAGGGCAGGCCTTCACAAAGGAGGCTCGACCTGAAAAAGGCACTGGCGCGGCTGATAGACCTGGCGATCAGTGAAAAAGCCGACCTGGTGCTCGTCTGCGGGGATCTCTATGAGCACGGATATACGGGGAAGAGCTCGATCCACTACATCTGCAGCCAGTTTGCCAGGCTTGGGGACACGCCTGTGCTTATCGTTCCCGGCAACCATGACCCGAAACTGCCCGGATCCTATTACGAGGAACACCAATGGCCGTCCAATGTCCATATACTCGGGAACGGAGATGTTTTCGAACACGCGGGGACAGGCACGCTGGTCCATGGCGGACCTGACGGAGGACCGGTCGACTCGTCCCGTATAAACATACTCATGCACCACGGTACGTTGGACATGCCTTTCGATCCGGACGCTTTCCAGCCGATATCGGGCGCGGATACGGCGGAAAAAGGCTTTGATTACTGTGCGCTGGGCCATTTCCACTCAAGGATCACGGCAGGCGGAGCGCGGGGGATATTCTACAACGCGGGCAGCCCGGAACCGTTGGGTTTCGACGAACCGGGCGACCACGGGGCTTTCATCACGGAGATAGTGAAGGGACCCGGCGGGAAAGGATCGGTCCGTGCCGAATTCGTCTCCGTATGTGCCAGGCGCTATATCGAACTGTCAGTAGATGTGAGCGGCTGCCTCAGCAGCGAACAGGCTGCGGACATCGTTGCCGCGGAAATCGGCAGGGCGGGCGGGACATCCGACCTTTACAGGGTGACGCTCACGGGTCGCATGCCTCCCGGCGTGCGGACAGATACTGACGAGATTTACGAAAGGCTGAAAAACGCGGCGTTCTACCTTAAGATAACCGACAGGACCCGGCCGGACCATGACCTGGAAGCGATCTCGCGTGAAAGAGGGCTGAGGGGCCTGTTTACAAGGAAGATGCTGGAGCGGGCATCCGCTGCCGGCGACGAGGAGACCGAGGCACTGGTGATGAAGGCGCTTTATTACGGCCTTGATGCCATAGACGAGGGAAAGGTATGCATATAGACGGTATCGAGATCAAGGGGTTCGGAAAACTGAAAAACCTTACGCTTTCATTCGGCAAAGGGATGAACGTGATATATGGTCCGAACGAGGCCGGGAAATCGACGCTGCAGTCCTTCATCACCGCAATGTTTTATGGGCTGAAAGGCGGGAGGAGTTCGGCTGCAGGCCTGCCTTCGCCCCAGAAGAGATTCATGCCCTGGGACGGGCCGCCGTACGGCGGTGCGATAACGTACACGCTGGACAATGGCGATTCTTTCAGGCTGGAGCGGGATTTTTCACGCAACACCACTGCCGTGTATGACGCCAGCTATAATGACATAACCGCCTCCTTCGGCCATGGCAGGGACAGGCAGCCGCTGGTGGGGGAAACACACCTCGGGATGGACGAGGCGACATTTGAAAACACGGTATTCATCAGGCAGAGGGAAATAAGGCTTGACAGCGGCAGTTCGTCAGCGCTGGCGGCCAGGCTCGTGAACATGGGCAGCCCCGATCCCGACGGCATGGTTTTCCAGAGAGCCGAAGCCGCGCTGACCGATGCCCTCAAAAACAGGGTCGGGACTGAAAGAACGAGGGTGCAGCCGCTGGACAGGCTCAAGTCTGAACTGGACAGGCTCAGGGCCGAGCACAGGTCGCTTACGGAAAGGCAGAAGGAAAAAGAGAAGCTGCTGGGCGAACTGTCGGAAATAAAGGCGAAGCTTGGACGGCTCGATGCTCGGGAGCGGCTGCTTGAGAAAATCGGTGAGCTTATAGAAACGCGGAAGAAAATAGATGACGGCATGAAGAAGGAAGCCAGGCTCAGCGAAACGGCCAGGCAGCTTGCGGAGATCGAAGCAGCGCTTGAAGGGCCGTATCCTGCCGGCGGTCCCGGGGAAGAACGAGACGGCGGCAGAAAGGGAGCAGGGAGGGCTCCGACCGGCAGGGAGCGGCGGACGGGGCCGTTGTCCGGGAACGTGTTCAGGACGCTCCTGCTGATCTTGTGCGCTGCAGCGGCCCTGGTTTCGGGTGTGCTTTTGTTCGTCCCTGCCGGCAGCATTTTTGGTACGATACGCATACCGCAGTACGTTTTCGCCGCCGTGATGCCCATATGTGTCCTGGTTGGCGTGATACTGCTCAGGGATATGTCAGTTGAGCGGAAACACAGCAGTATGGCCGCGGATACCGGTGAAAAGTCGGCGGTCCTTGAAGCGGCAAGGCGCAACCTGCTTGCAGGGGCATCCGCGATCTGCGGGATAAATGCCGGGAGCGCTTCAGACGTCAATGCGGCTCTTGATGACATCCGGACCGGGCTTGAAAGGCTGAGCCGCCGGCTGCAGGAAGGGCTCGATGAGGTCAACGCCGAAGCTGCGGCCGGGAATGTATCGCTGCCCGGGCTTTTTTCACAGCATGAACTCGATGAACTGGTATATGATTCCGATATAGAATGGCTCGGAGAAACATGGCGGTCTGAAAGGGAAAGCCTGCGACGCCAGATCCTCGATACGGCACTGAGGGAGAAATACTGTGAAGGCCAGCTTGACGATGACAGGGGGCAGGCTGACAGGATGCAGCAGGTCGAAGAAGAGATGGCCGCAGTGAAGGAAAAGACAGATGAACTCGAGAACACCGGCAAAGCCCTGAAGCTGGCCCTTGAAGTGCTCACTGAAGCCGCGGGGGAGATACGGCTCAGCAGTGCGCCGGAACTTAACAGCCGCATGAGCGTCATAATATCGGGGCTTACCGGCGGAAGGTATACCGACCTCAGGGGAGACGACAGGCTCCTCCTAAAGGCGGCCGACCCGCAGGCAGGGGATGTGAGGAACGTTTCGGTCCTGAGCAGCGGGACCGCGGACCAGATGTACCTTGCACTGAGGCTTGCGACAGCCGGTATGCTGACATCAGGCGGTGAAAGCCTGCCATTGGTCATGGACGAGGTTTTTTCGCAGTTTGATGACAAACGGACCGAACTTGCGCTAAAATACTTATATAGAGAGCACAGGAACAGGCAGATACTGCTGTTTACCTGCAAGATGCGCGAAGTCGAACTGGCCAGGGAAATTTACGGAAACGAAATGTATTTTGTGGAGTTGTGACATGAAACCGTCATACGGAAGAAAAAGAATCGGCAAAGCAGTCGTGCTGCTTGTTACGATGGTACTCTTCTCCATGCTGACCGGCGGGTGCGGGAACAGGGCCATGCAGACGGTCCTGGAAGACCGCGGTGACAAGGCCGGCGGGGAGGAGGGGCGGACCATCGAGTATATAGACGGTATACCGATGGATGAAAATGCTGCGGTCGTGACCGTAAGCGTGGCAGATGTATACGAGGAGCCTGGCGTCAAGTCACTGCGTGTCACCCAGGTGCTCTGCAACCAGCCTGTCAGCGTTATCAGGCAAAGCAACGGATGGGCCATGGTGAAGACGATCAGCGGCATCACGGGATGGATCAGGACGAAATTCATCTCTGACGACATATCCAGTATTTCAGGCAGGTTATACACTTACAGGATAGTTGTGACGAGCAGGGAAAAGACCGTGTATTCCAGGCCGGGCAGCGGCGCCACCATGGTCAATGCACACATGGGCACGGAGTTCTATGCGTTCAACAGCAGCGATGACGCCTATGAAGTTTTCCTGCCGGGGAACAGGACCGGCTGGATCAAGGGGAGCGGCATCATACGCATCGACCCGCCCAACGGCGAGATACCCGTTACGAATGCCGGCGACTTCGCTTCCACCGCCCTGAGATTCAAGGGGATAAGCTTCATGCTGAACGGCCTGACTTCCCTGGGCATCGATGCCCCGGGCCTTGTCTACATCTGTGCCCGGATAAACGGGATCGATCTGCCGATAACCCTTGAAGGGCAGATGCATTCAGGCGTAGAAATACCGCTTGAAAAGGTCCAGGCGGGAGACCTGGTATTCCTTGCTGAAAAGGCCAGCGTACAGGAAACGCCCGGGACCGGCGAAACCGGGGAAACCGAGGGCGAAGAACTGAAAATAACAAGTGTCGGCATCTGCACCGGGGGCAGCAACTATATCTATGCCGGCCGGAAAACCGGGTATGTAGCCATCGGTGACCTCTACCGCGAAAACCCGGACGGTATCGCCGTAATGGCACGAAGGATATTCGACTGACCCTTCCTGTCCCGATCGATTCTTTCCGGCATCCATAAGCTTTCCTGGGATCCGATGACGTAGCTGACTGTCATCCCGCCGATTGAATAATTTCACATGATGTGCAGAAAATAAGCAGGGCAGGTCCACGGCAAAACAACATGGACTTGCCTGCAACAGCAAGATGCGGTGGGGAGGTAATCACGGTGGATAAGCGGGAAAGTTTGCCGGACCGGGAAGAACGGCCGTCCAGGGCAAAAAACCGGAGCATAAAAGTTTATGCACTCCTCTTTGCGCTGTTCGTTGCCGCGGCATCCTGGGGCTATTACCAATACAGGCGGGCGGCGGAACTGAGGCAGGAACTTGACAGCCAGTACAACAGGGCTTTTTTCGAGATGGTGGGCTACGTGCACAACGTGGAGTCGCTCCTTGCGAAATCCATGGTCAGCACGACCAATGAGAGGACTGCCATCACTCTCCAGGAGGCCTGGAGACAGGCAGGCCTGGCGCAGACGAACCTGGGGCAGCTGCCGATCTCGCAGCCGGTACTGGCAAGCACGTTCAAGTTTCTGACACAACTGAGCGACCTGAGCCTTTCGCTGGACAACCAGAATATCAGGGGCAAACCACTGAGCAGCGAGCAGTATGAGATGCTGAAAAAGCTCCATGATTACTCGGTATCCCTCAACAAGAGCCTTCACCAGCTGCAGGAAGACCTCAATGCCGGCAGGCTGAAATGGGGCGAACTTGCAAGCAAGGGAACGAAACTGTTCAGCAGGACCAAGCCCGGCGAAATGATGAAAAAGATAGAAGCCGTCGGGGAGAATTTCAAGGATTACCCGACACTGATATACGACGGGCCTTTCTCCGACCACATGACATCAGGTGAAGCGCGTGGGCTGACAGGAGACGAGATCGACGCCGAAGAGGCAAAAAACAAGGTATCCGAGTTCTTTGGCAGGGACCGGGTCCTGGAAATCACGGACCTGGGCAAAAACGACCACGGGCAGATCAAAACATTCGATTTCGAAGTGAAGCTCAGGGACGCTCCTGAAGACCAGTCGGCCTATATCAGCGTGACGCAGAAAGGCGGCCATGTGAACTGGATGATCAACAACAGGCCGGTCAAAGAGGAGAAGCTGGACATGGACAAGGCAAAGGCCGCCGGGATCAGGTTCCTCAGGGAAAAAGGGTACGACGGCATGGTGGACACCTACTACCTGAAGAACGACAATACCGCGACCATAAACTATGCCTTTAAACAGGATGATGTGACCATGTACCCCGACCTCATCAAGCTGAAGATAGCCCTCGACAACGGGGAAGTCGTAGGCATGGAGGCCAGGCAGTACCTCCTGAACCATACGGAGCGCGATATCCCTGAACCGGCGGTCAGCATGGAAGAGGCCAGGAAAAAGGTGAATGGCAACATGGAGGTCAACAGTTCAGGACTGGCATACATCCCCACGGATTACAGGAAGGAGATCTTCTGCTGGGAATTCAAGGGGAAGCTTGACGACAGGGACTTCATAGTCTACATCAACGCGCTCACCGGTGAGGAAGAAGACATATTGATGATAGTAAACACGCCCAACGGGATCCTTACTATGTAGATCCGGTACGTTCTCCATCATCAGTGCCGGACCCGGATCACGCCGCATGATGCGCGGTGCACCGCAAAAGCAGCAGTTGCCATGCCCGGGAAAGCCGGCTGCCGGGAAAATGAAAACAGTCAAAGCAGGTGGGACTGTTTGCAATTTTTCATACAAAACTGTAATATATATAGGACTGTAGTGACAAACGGGCCGTTCGCAGATGAGAACGGCCCTGCTTTTGGAGGTGCGCCATGATCGACGGCGGTGGGAAAGCCACGGCCGGCACTGCCGCGGGAGGAAGGAAACCGCTGAGACCGGGCATTGCCGGGGCATGCATTTTGTTTTCAGCAGTTATATTCCTGTTCATACTGATCGGATACAGGGTCCAGTCGAGAGAATTCTATTCCGGCATACTTATCACCGAATTCGGTATCATGCTGCTGCCGGCCCTCGTATTTACCGCAATATCGGGGGTCAGTTTCAGGGGATCGCTCAGGCTTGGCCCGTTCAGGCCCGTCAATATCCCCATAGTGATCGGCATAATGATCTTTGCGATCCCCGTGGCAGGATTGATGAATGTACTGAATCTGCTCCTTGTGGACTCGATATTCGGCAAGGTGGTGGTGACATCGCTTCCTTCCGCCCAAAACGGGACCCAGTTCCTCGTGAACCTGCTCGTTATAGCCGGCAGTGCCGGTATCTGTGAGGAGGTCCTGTTCAGGGGGGTCATCCAGAGATCGTTCGAACGGATCGGCACGGTCCCGTCCATACTCCTGGCTGCGCTGCTGTTCAGCCTTACCCACCTTGACTTTCAGAAGATACTCGGGACGTTTGCGCTGGGAGTGCTGATAGGGTACATAGTTTACAGGACCAATTCGCTGTACTGCGGCATACTTGCGCATTTTACGAACAATGCGGCGGCGGTGGCTGCCACGTTCATCTCGGAACAAATGCTCAAAAGATTTGGGGATTCGGGCGCGTTGCCGTCTGAAACGCTGGGTTCCGGGGAAATATTCGACGTTTTCTCGACGATGCCCAGGGAAGTACTGATAATCGTACTTGCGGTCTATGGCTTTATGTTCCTTTTTGCGGCGGTCATCCTGGTACTCATGATATTCCTGCTGACGAGGGCAAATCCTGTCCCGCGGGAACCGGCGCCGATCACTGCGGCATTGTGGGGAGAGACGCGGAAGCATGGGGAGGCAAAAGGGCTTTTGTACCTCCTGCCCGGGATCCTTCTGATACTGGCCTGGTTTTACGTACAGGCAAACCTGTTCATGGGGAGGCAGGATTTTCTCACCGAGGCGTTCCTGCTGCTGATAGGCTCAGCATGATGCAGGCCTGATATCGGACCCGGCCTGTCTTCGGACGGCCGGCTCATCTCCTGAGATTCCTGATATCATCGCCTGCGAAACGGAAAATGTCAAAATTGCCTGTTATCCTTGAGACTATCCTTTCGTCATAGTATTCGAAAAGATTGCGGAGATCGATGTTCGTAGCTATGATCGTCTTGCAGGGCCTGCGCATGTCGTTGGATATCCTTGTATCGAGGATGTTCAGCAGTTCCGCGTAGCGCGTGGCCGACGGGGACTCTGTCCCCAGGTCGTCTATGATGAGCAGGTCCGTCTCAAGGATGTTTTTGTATGCGCTCGGGTCCCATTCCTCGTTATTGCCGGAATTGTACCTGTACTCATATATCGTGTTGAAGAGCGACGGCGCCGTGAAATACAGTACGGTATGCCCCGCCTTCATCAGTTCCATGGCTATGCACCCGGCCATAAAAGTTTTGCCCGTGCCTGTCGGGCCGCAGAACAGCAGGTTCCTGGTTTCAGGGTCGCTGAACTTCCCGGTGAACTGCCTGCAGTTTTCCAGGATGCCCATGATCTGCCTGCGGGGAGACTTTTTTATGCCATACCGTTCTTCGTCGACGATGTCCGGGTACAGCTCGGTGTTGAAGCTGGCGAAACCTTCATTCCTGCTGATGCCCAGGTTCGAATTGTCGTACAGGTGATCCAGCAGGAGCTGCCTGTAGCAAATGCACAATGTATCGCCTTTCCCGCCGGGCGAACTGATGATGCCGGTATCATTGCACTTGCTGCATTCGAAGACGGGTGCGAGGTGGTCGGCGGGATAGCCGTTGGATGTGAGGATCCGTTCGCGTTCCGCCGTCAGCGCCTCTATCTTCCACGAAAGCTCCTCGGCGGCGCTCTCGGCAGGCACTTCGCCCATCAGGATGGCCTTGTTGTATCTTAACCCTGCCCGGTGGATCTCGTCCTCTATCTCCCCGAGGCGGGGAAAACGCCGGTACAGTTCGGCTTTCCTGCGCTCCAGTTCATCCATCGCCTTCCGGCGCTTTTTATCCAGCTCGTTTCGGATCATCTGGTGTATGCTGTAACTGATACTGATGGCGATCATCCTTTCCGGTCCCGTCAGACATCCTTGTAGAGTTTTTCAAAGTATTCGTCGTCATACTTGCGCTGCTCGAAATTGCCCTTCTGGGGGACGGATTTTACCCTTGTCCTGGGCTTTGCCTGTTTTGCGGCCCTGGCCGCGTTTTCGGCAGCGAGTATCTCTTCTTTTGATTTATAGCCTTTCTCGTGCCAGTTGGTCAGGATACTGTTGATGTATTCAAAACTTGGCGATTGTGCCGATGTCGTCCGCCTCAGTGCCTCTTCTATTATATCAGCATCGAAGTTGTATTCCGATACCCATTTTTCGATGTATGCATCTTCGTATTCCGTCAGGGAACCCCGTCTCCTGAGCTTTTTCATGATCATGCCGCGAATGTCCTTGATTTTCCTGGCTTCCATGGAATACCTGTCCAGGTCGAAGCTGTTCCTGATGTTTTTGCTGTACCAGTTGTCGGCCACCTTTGTTATGTACTGCCTGGACAGCCCGTTATGATCGTAGCAGTGCTTGAAAAGGGCATACATCACGTCTTCCTCGAACCCGTACTTGTCAAACCACGCGTCGATATCCGTGTACCACGAGGGAGACATGACCCCCTGGAAGAATGCGTTGTTTATGCTGGAAATGAACTTGCTGCGCTTTTTGCTCCTCTCCATGCTGAGTTCCGCTTCTTCGGGGGTGGATGTGGTCTTTGCCCTGCAGACCTTTTTTATCTCCTTTTCCTTGATGTCGCAGATGGTTATTTCATTGCCGTCAGCGCTCCTGGTTATGAGCCCGAGATCCTCGAGCCGGGTCAGCGCGTCTTTCACGCGTTCCGTCCTGAGTTCGAGCTTCTTTGCGATCATGTCCGGGGTCATGCTTTTCCTGTACCTGCTGAGAAAAAGACAATATATGTATACCTTGACAAAGTCGCTTTCCAGCGACGGCATGTATTCCGATATGAAGACGTCCGGCACCAGGGTATCGGAGTAAAGCATGGAAAAATTAACGTCAAAAATCATGTCCGGGAGACCTCACTGATATGTATACCGTTTTTTCCGTACGGATGCTGCCTTCAGCTTATTACGGATCTTGTCCTAACTTATTATAGCATACAACATTGAGCCAAACCACATAAATACAGTTGATTTTGACGCGAGAAAGTATTATTATATTATATGCGGCGACGGCGAGATGCTTATCGGCACACCGGACCGCGGACAGACACGCGCCCATAGCTCAACTGGATAGAGCGTCTGGCTACGGACCAGAAGGTTGTGGATTCGAGTTCTGCTGGGCGCACCAAATCAGGGCTTGCCGACATGAGAGCGGCAGCCCTGATTTTTATTTATGTGACATTGCCTGGTCTTTGTGTCAGTTGCTATTTTATCGGCATTAAAGTATTATATAGATGATAAAGCCGCATTCTTTCGGAATTAAATGTAAATACATAAAGACATTTCAGGATCAGTTTCAGGAACAGGAGGGCTCATATGAAATACAGACCATTCGGAAAACTTGACTTTAAAGTGTCGGCACTTGGTTTCGGAGCAATGAGGCTCCCGACCAGGCAGATACAGGGTCCGGGCAACAGGCTCGACAGCAGCATCGATGAACAGGAAGCGATCAGGATGATCCGCCATGCCATAGATATGGGAGTCAACTATATCGATACGGCTTACGGCTATCACGGCGGACAAAGCGAGATCCTTGTAGGGAAGGCGCTCATGGACGGATACAGGAGCAGGACGGCCCTTGCAACGAAGTCTCCGGTCTGGCTTATCAAGGAACCTGCCGATTTCGACAGGCTGCTGGATGAACAGCTTGGCAAGCTGCAGACCGACTATATCGACTTTTACCTGCTGCATGCCATTAACGGGCACTCCTGGGAAAACACCATACTGAAGCATGATGTGCTCAGCCGGATGGAGGCGGCCCGGAAAGCAGGCAAGATAAGACATATGGGATTCTCATTCCACGGGGATTACGATTCGTTCGTGAAGATCGTCGACGGCTTCGACAAATGGGATTTCTGCCAGATCCAGTACAATTACATGGACATTGAAAACCAGGCGGGGATGAAAGGGCTGAAATATGCTGTCTCGAAAGGGCTTGCGGTAGTGATAATGGAGCCTCTCCTCGGCGGCAGGCTGGCGAATCCGCCCAGTGACGTCAGGACAATAATGGAGGAAGCGGACCCGGCAAGATCCCCGGTCGGATGGGCACTGAACTGGCTGTGGAGCCAGCCCGAGGTGTCGGTGGTACTCAGCGGGATGAGCACCATGAGACAGTTGGAAGAAAACATTGCCCTGGCAGACAAGGCCGAGCCAGGCAAATTCGGCAAAACCGAACTGGACGTTATCGAAAAGGTGCGACGGAAGTACATGGAAAGGACGGCAATACCCTGCACGGGCTGCGAATACTGTGTGCCATGCCCCAATGATGTGGCCATACCGAGGAATTTCTCGATATATAATGACGGTGTGATGCACGACGACATGGAAGGAGCGCGGGTAACCTACAACAATTTCTTCAGTAAGGAGAACCGTGCAGGCAACTGCGTCAGGTGCGGAGAGTGCGAGGAGAAATGCCCGCAGGGGATAGCGATAATGGACTGGCTCGAGAAGGTAGATAAGGCGCTCAGCAGGTAACAGGCTGCCGGGCGGCAAGGGGATAATCATCTGCGGAAGCCGGAAGGCAGACCGCCCGATGGGTAGTTTGCCGGACGGCTTTTGCTTGATTTATGAAAATTTTCCGTTCTTGTATTTTTAATATAAATTTGGCAGTATATATGGTAGAATAATAGCAGAATATGCGGAAAAAACGGTAAAATCGTCGAAACTGTCCCGGTACGGAACAGCAGTCCCGGACAAAAGAAAAAGGCTGCCAGCGCTGCAGGCGCAGCAGTGTCGGTGGGGTGAAGGATCAGTTGTACAGGGTGTTGCTTGTTGACGATATGGAAATCAGCCGCAGACAGGTAAGGCGGCTCAATCTCTGGAACGGTGAAACGAATTTCTGCATAGCGGCCGAGGCACAGAACGGGCAGGAGGCCCTGGACCTGCTGAGGCAGGAGAAGTTCGACCTTCTTATCACAGACATCAAGATGCCCAAGATAGACGGGATAGAGTTGATGAAAGAAACGGCTGAGAACGGCCTTTGTCCCTGTGTCGTGCTTCTGAGCGATTACGAGGACTTCGAGTATGCCAGGATGGGCATACAGTACGGTGCTTTCGACTACCTGAGCAAACCTCCTGAATACAACAGCATGCTCGGACTCCTGAAAAGGGTAGAACAGTACCTGGACAGGAAGGAGCAGGAGGAAAGGCTTGTCAGGAGCCTCTCCGAAAAACTGGAGGAAAAGATCGGGGATACCTTCCCGTCGGCGGAACTCGAGCAGTTGATCGAAGCGATGAAAACGAAACAGCAGGACATAACGGCCGATATCGACAGGCTTTGCAAAACCGTCACGGCCCTGTACGGGGAAGACCCGGTAAAGACGGGCGCAGCGTTCAGGAGGGCGATGACGGAACTGCTTTCGCAGCTTAAGGCGCATTATTCCTGGTTGGTGAACTTCATCGACGGCAACAGGTACAGGAACATCGATTTCCTGGCGCCGGACGGAGACCGGGAAGCAGGGGAAATATTCGCGGATGCCGTGGCCGAACTGTACGGATCCATCAGGAGCTTCGAGTACGGGGATTCCGAGGACCAGCTGGAAAACAGGATCTGCCGTCATGTGCTCGAGAACGTGGACAGCGAGATCTCCATAGAAGGGATATCCAAGGTCCTTTACATGAACCGGAAATACATCAGCGAGGTATTCAGGCAAAAGACAGGCGAACTCCTGATAGATTACATAACGAGGGTGAAAATGGCCAGGGCCGCACGGCTGCTGTGCCAGAGCAGCAGGAAAACATACGAGATCGCGCTCCAGCTCGGATACAGGGATACCGAGTATTTCAGCAGGCTGTTCAAAAAGCACATGGGAGTGACTCCCAGCGAATACAGGAACTCTTCGGCAGAGTCATAATCTGACAAATTTCTAGGTAAATACAAGAAATAATCCATTAATCAACTTTGCATAACGGGGTATCATATGACAGGGAGCGATATGATATCCTGTTTTTATTTGGCGTCAGTCAGCTTGATCATTTATGATTGGGGATGCTTATGGAAGATGCAACAGTGCTGTCAGTGATCGTAGTCGAAGATTCCCAGTATTTTGCGGATCTGACTGTGAGGTTACTGAAAAGGAGCGGGCTGAAACTCAAGAGCAAGGTAGTGTCGACAAAATCTGCACTGCTTGAGGCATTGAAAGAGGATCGGTATGACATAATCCTCAGCGATAATGTCATGCCTGATTTCAGTGCATTGAGCGCGCTGGAGATAAAGAATGACGTGTGCAGCGATATACCGTTCATCATCGTTTCTGAAGATGTAAGCCAGCAGGATCTCGAGGAAGCTTTCCGGAAAGGCTGCGATTCCTATCTGCCGAAGGACAGGATAGCAGAACTGCCGGAAATCGTACGGAAGGTCCTCAGCACTTCAGGACACCGTGCATGAACGCTGTCGATCTGTTGCACTGAAAGGGGGTGACATTATGAAGTCTACGGGTATAGTAAGGAAAGTTGACGAGCTGGGCAGAGTGGTATTGCCCATTGAGCTGAGGAGGACTTTAGATATAGCTGAGAAAGATGCGCTTGAGATTTTCATAGATGGGCAGAACATAATACTCAAAAAATACGAGCCTGCCTGCATTTTCTGCGGTGATGCCAAAGACGTGATCAATTACAAGGGCAAGAACATATGCTCTGCATGTATGAAAGAGCTCAGGGGCTGAGCCGGTTGTGGACAGCAACAAGGCTTCTTTGCATAGAAGCGATTTGTTCACATGCCAGGGCAAATTGCTTCTATGTTGTTTTTGACCTGGTTGGACGGGAATCCCTAATGTTCAGATATAATGATCGTTTTTCAGGGGTGATATTCTGAAATCCGGCAAGAGATACCAACTGTTAGCGAAAACAATGCAGCTTGCGGCAATAGCATTGATCGCAGGTTTTATACTGTATTACGCTGTTACAAGGATATTGATCAGGGAAGCGGAAAATTCACTGATTAGGTTTTCCGAGCAGGGAGCGGCGACGATCAGCGAGTTTGTCAACGGCCGGCTTTCCGAAGTGAGATCCATGGCTGAAAACAGCATCATCAGAAACAGCAGTCTGCCGATCGGGCAGCGTCTCGATGAACTTCGGGCACAGCTCAGGCTTGACAGCTACAGAAGGCTCAGCTTAGCCGATCTGGAGGGCAATGCCGTTTCAACAGACGGTATCGCGCTCAATGTCTATGACAGGGAATATTTTCAGGATGCACTGAATGGGAAACCAAGCGTGTCCGACCCGTTCACAAGCCGGGCCGATGGTTCCATTGTAATCGTATTTGCTGTCCCGGTCTATGAATCCGGCAAAATCACCGGTGTGCTGTATGCGACCTACGACGCGGACGTGATCAGCAGGATCGCTGATAATATAAAGCTCAGTGACAGGGGTTACACTTTCATACTTAACAAAAAGGGAGACATAATAGCCCATAAGGACCGGGAACTCGTATACCGGCGTGCCAACAATATCGCTGAGAACAGACCTGAGCTCAGCAGGCTCGTAGAGCTTGAGAAAAAAATGATCGCCGGGGAAAAGGGCGCGGGAGAATACGCCTACGATGGTGAAAAGTGGTATATGGGCTTCAGTACGATCGAAGGCACTGGTTGGTCCATTGCCGTGGCAGCGCCCAGGGAAGATGTTTTCAGGCAGCTGAATACCGTGTCCGCGATCCTGCTGGTGCTTATCCTTGCAGCTTCATTTATAATCGCATATATCATGTCACGTTCAACGATGCTGAAGGAGGATCTCCAGAGACAGCAGGTGAACTCCCACAGGATCGCCGACTTTACCAACCTTATTGCCATGACTGTCAGGACCGACGGCACGATCCTGACGACGAACAGGTATGCCGAAGACCTTTTGCTGTACTTTGACAAGTACGGCGAGGAGAAGGTGAGCAACATTTTCGACCTCATTTCCGACTCCGACAGGCATATGCTCGAAAACGCGATAGGTGCGACAAGGGAGCGTGACAGCAGCACCAGCTTCGATCTTGCCCTCAGCAGGGGGGACAGCAAGATCGTCCATATCTACTGCTGTGCCATAACTGAGAAAGAAAACGCCGATATCGTCGAGATAATCGGCATTGACATAACCGACAGGGTCATGCAGGAGAACATACTCCAGGACAGCTTCGAGGAACTGACGGTCGTATATGATGAGCTTGCGGCCAACGAGGAGAAGATACGGCAGCTGGCGTTCAAGGATCAGCTCACGGGGCTTTCCAACCGGACGGAGCTCATCGACGAAATGGAGAAGGTGCTTTCGGAATCCGGAGTAGGTGACAGGTGTGCGCTGCTGTACCTGGATATCGACAATTTCAAAATGATAAATGATTCCTTCAGTCATACCATAGGGGACATGCTGCTTGTCGAGATCGGCAAGCGCCTCCGGGATGCCTTCACCGATAATGAACTGGTTGCGAGGTTCGAGGGAGACGAATTCGTTATTTTCATAAGAAAATTCGGATCCACGGATGAACTGAACGCAAAGATCTCGACAGCGATGGGTATCTTCGATGAGCCTTTCAATGTCATGAGGAACACCTTCCATATATCGGCCAGCTGCGGGATATGCGTATATCCCGACCAGGTAGGTTCCGTCGAGGAGATGCTCAAAAGTTCCGACGTGGCCATGCATCATGCGAAAAAGGAAGGGAAGAACACCCACGTGATGTTCAGGAAGGAAATGAACGATGAGCTTGTCGAAAGGATGGAAATGGAGACCGGGCTCAGGAATGCGCTGGCCAATAACGAGTTCATCCTTTTCTACCAGCCGCAGGTCGACATTGCGACAGGTGAGATCGTCAGCTTTGAAGCCCTGCTCAGGTGGATACACCCTGAAAAGGGCATGATCCAGCCGCTCAAGTTTATAAGTGTGGCCGAGGAAAGCGGCCTGATCGTCCAGATCGGCAAGTGGGTGCTGAAGACCGCATGCGAGTTCATTATCAGGCTGAACGACAGGACATCGAAAAAATACGGGATATCGGTGAATATATCCGTGGTGCAGCTCATGCAGGCGGACTTCGTGGACATGGTCAGGGAGATCCTGGAATCGACCGGGCTCGAGCCCTCTCTCCTGGAACTGGAGATAACGGAATCGAAACTCGTGGAGACAGTCGATATGAACCTCAGGAAAATACATGAACTGAGAGACCTTGGGGTCAGGTTCTCCATCGATGATTTCGGGAAAGGTTTTTCTTCGCTGAGCTATCTGAAGCAGCTTCCGGTGAATACGCTGAAGATCGACAAGTGCTTTGTCGATGACATACCGGACAATGACAACAGCATGATCGAATCCATAATACATATAGGGCATAAGAGGAACCTCGTGGTGGTTGCCGAAGGCGTCGAAAAGAAGGAACAGGCGGAATACCTGGCGAAGCACAGGTGTGACATGATGCAGGGTTACTATTACTCAAAGCCGGTTCCTGAAGAAGAGGTGCAAAAGCTCATTTGACGCCTGTGGAAATCCGTCTGTGGATCGTCCCGGCGAGGGGGAGTTGTCCACAGCCGCACAATTCGTGCCAGTCGGTTATTCACAGGCTTATCCACATCATCCACAGGCTGTTTTCCACAAAACGGACGTTCTGTGCATGATTTGGGCAAAAAAAGGTGGTTAGTCAGGCGACTAACCGTGTAAAGGGGGTCAAAATGTATTTTGTGAGGTCACTAATATTTTTGCCCCCTTTTGTGTCCTTTTATACATGATTTTTTCTTTTTTTCAGCGAAGTTCCGTGAATTTTTCGCTTATCTCGGAAACGATGGTCTCTATATGCTTTCTTGAACAGTCAATCTCAACGTCGGCGTATTTCCTGTACAACGGCAGCCTTTCCCTGTACAGGGAAGCGAGGGTCTGGCCGGGCGTCATGGCGATGCCCCTGCTCTTCATGTTTTTGAGCCTGCGTTCCAGCTGGTACAGCCTGGCGTTGAGGAAAAAGACGATCCCGTGCGCTTTCAGGTGGGCCATGGCGGCTTCGCTGTACACCACGCTCCCACCGGTCGCGATCACGTGGTTGTTTAGATCGAGGCTTTTGACCGTTTCCTCCTCGATCCTGATAAAACCTTCGATGCCGTGCTCCTCGATCAGTTCTTGCAGGTAGCAGTCCTGCCGGCGCTGTATCAGGATATCGGTGTCCGTGAACGGCATCTTCAGTGCTTTAGCCAAAAGGACACCGACGGTGCTTTTGCCTGCGCCGGGCATTCCTATCAGCACCAGGTTCCTGCCGGATGCCATAATTCCAACTCCAAAAATAAAATCATCATCTCATGATAATACTATATCACAGATACAGACCGTATAAACACCGATCCATAAAACAGCGGAGGGTACAACATATGGATTACCGGAAACACGGGAACGGCTGCCAGAAAGGAACGACAGGGCCCATGCACGGCGATGCCGCGGACGGACGGATAATGAACGCGGAAAGCGTCAATGGTATAGATGCGACTCTCAATGAAATATCCCGGGAACTCAAACCTGGAGAAACGCTCATACTCGATATAGGGAACAATTATTTCGAGCAGGTGGACGAGATCTACGACACCCTTGTGCTGCGAGGATATAATGTGAGAAAGGCCTCCAGGAACGGAAGGAACCAGATCATCGTGAGCAGAGGCGACCAGCGCGGCGGCTGGCGGCACTAAGTCTTTCCTGCGTCAAAAAGCATTACGGTATCGGGATATTTTACATTATTATTACAATATCATATTCGGATCGCCAAAAGTCCACGGCACTATAAAACAAGGCCGGTCCGCTGCCGATATATAATATGGACTGTACCCTGGTCCCACCCGGGGTCATCCGGAATCGAAGCAGCATGACGGAACAGAAGTCTGGATGTATATATTGGCGGAGGTCGGCATTTCATGAAACATATCAGCAAACCGGTTGCGGTACTCCTGGTAACGGCTGTGCTCTGCAGCATCTTTTCAATATGCGGCACAGTTTCTTTCGCTGCGTTCATGCCGATTGACATCTCGGTGGAGAGTTACAGCGACGGGAGGCTTACGATACGCTGGACCCAGCTTACGGGGACCCGGCTGGCCGAGATAATCTACCACAGGCCCGGTCCCGGCGGGACGGCCACGTATAACAGGGAACTGGTCACGGAAGGCAACACTTTCGTGATCGACGGCCTTCAGCCGGATTATATATATGACATCAGCGTCACGCTTTACAATGACACAGATACGTCCGTCGGGGAGATCATAGGCAGGGGCCTGCTCTATTTCCTGCCTGCCATCACCTTCACCGCGACGGCGCCGTCGCAGCCATACGAGGAAATTGCCGGCGGTGGCAGGGAAATCGGCGGGAAACCCAGGCTGAGACTGAACTGGAAACAGCCGAGGATCTATTTCGATCCTGATTTCGATCCCGATGCCAGGCCTTATCCCCAGGATGATCCCGACACCGGCAACGGTATGTTCATCGAGGCCAACAGCGATAAGGCTCTCAGGTACATGCAGAATGCCTACAACTGCATATATACCGATTCACAAAGGCAAATATCGTCGCTCAACTACACTATAAATATCTCCACGGATGCGAATAAGCTCGACTCGGGCTCATCGCAGTCCTCCGTCCATGTAAGGCAGTCCGCCGGGGGTTCGTATACGGCATACGTGTCCGGATCACCGGACGTGACCGCGCTGATACCCGGTCCGAATGCCAACGGGTTCTACAGCTTCGAACTGCTCGGCAGAAAAGACGCCTTATCGGAAATAACGGACGTCAGCGGAACGGACGACATACTTCCTCATTACGATATCCTGCCCGGCACTGTCTACTACATGAAAATACGGCCCATATACAGCGACGCGGCAGGCAATAACGTGCCTGCCGTAAGGGTCGGCAGCCCGGATGCATACAACGGCAGTCCCCTGTCCGGGGACAGGCCCTACATCAACACGCCTATCCGGTTCCAGCTGACAAAAGACAGCGCCAACAACATCTATGTAAAGATCTACAGGATCAACCAGGGCAGCCTTGACCTGCCGAGGCTCTTTTACCAGGTCCAGGCATCGGACGACGAGACCATCCCGGGAGACTGGCGAATAATCGACACCCTCGACGACTCATATTTCAGCGGTGAATATGCCGTTACAGTGATAACGGGCGTGCACCCCAACAATAAAGTTTACTACAAGATAGTAGTCAAGTCTGAAGGTGCTGAAGACAGGCTTGAATCGTTGCCCCTGGAATACATGCTCGTCCTTGATACGGACAGGCCTCCGCTGCCGACGGGGATCGCGGTCATTGACAGGGTCCTCCACGAGGAAGACGTCACCGATCCTTCCGGTACCGCCAGGAAGATCAGGTCGACGGACGTCACGCTGTCATGGGAAAAGCCGCTGAACTGGGACAGCGTCAGGGATGATCTTGTTTATCATTTCCTGCTGAGCACGAGCCAGACGGACCCGAACACCGGGGCGAGGGTGCCCGTATACGTGGACGGGGAGCTGTGGGGCAGGCCGGAAGGATATGAAAGCAAATACAGGCTTGTAAAATACATAGCTGCAAATTCGGACAGGATCAGGGACGTGGGGAACAGGCTCGAATTCACGCTGGACGGGTTCGAACTGTTCGATCTCGACGGGGATCCGTCGACGCCGCCCGAGCTCGGTCCCGATGACGAAGGGTATCCGACCTTCCTCATCCCCAACACCATTTACTACCTGCAGATGTACACCACTAAAGCCGAGCACGCAGGGACGGCGGATCCTGAAAAAATGTCCGACATGTCGGTGGTGATAAGCTTCACCACGCTGGCCGGCATCGAGGCCGATGTGCCGCTGCCGGCGGATTTCAGGCTGAGCGGCAACGGCAGGATGACATCCGCAGGCCAGGTCCTGAACTATATCGAACTGAGCTTCGGCAAATTGCTGGATCTCGACTGGCGGAACTATACGAGCAAATATGATGAGTCGAAGTACCGGTATGAAATCTTTTATGACATTTTCATGAATACCGGCACGAACCAGGCGAGCTTCATCCCGGTGGGCACAACCCAGGAACTGCAGGGAGACGTTCTGTTCACCGGTGCCGACGACCCGCGGAGTTCCGTCGTCACCGCCAGGATATGGAGGTTCACCGAAGAAGGTTACGACAAGCTGAGGGATGTCCTGCCTGACGAGGCTACGTACGGACCCGTCGATAAATTCGGGCCGAAACTGCTTCCGAACACGACGTATTATTTCCTCATAAGGACCAGGCTCGTGATCACGAACAGGGAGGATCCGGCCGAAGTGACCGAAAAGACTTCTATGTTTTCGGCGGTGCTTCCCGTAACGACCATGATCCTGGATGTCACGCCTCCCGACGACTCCCAGCGAAGGCCGCTGGCTCCGACGGATTTCTCCGTGGCTGTGGGCCCCGACGGCGAACTTATGCTGTCCGACAGCAGCGTGACGTTTTCGTGGACGCACAGGGAGAAAGACGTGATATACCAACTGGTCAGGACGACCGGGAGGGTCCATCCCATGGCCGAAGAGTCGGAATTCGAAAATGATCCGGTATACCTGGGCTTCCTTGACGAATATGACCCGCTGCAGAGCGGTGAGGATCCGTCTGACAGGGGCGTTTTCCTTGACCCGGAAGGAGACCCGCAGGATTTTCCCGGGGAATTCACATATGACAGCGCCACGGGGAGATGTACGTTCACCGTGGACCGCGGTATGTTCCCGAACAGGCTCTATTACTTCAGTATCAGGGCCATAAAGGTCGACGCCGCAAGGGAACCTGTCACGCCGCCGTCCCACAGCGTCTGGGTCTCCATCCCGGTGACGACGTCGCTGCTTGAGGCTCCGGCCCTGCTGGAAGCCATGCCTGTCGCTGAGATCGGTTTCTTCTGGACCGACCAGGATCCCGCGGCCTCCGTCGAGGATTACACAATACATATAAAAGGGCCGGGAGACGCATCGTACAGGGCACTGTCAAGGGCACAGTCGACGATAGTGAAGGACCCGGACGGAAAAACGTATTACGGAAGGGTGACCGGCCTGAAACACGGGACGTCGTATGACATAAAGGTCACAAAGGGCTCGGGCATCACTGTCTACGAAAAAATGGACTTCACGACCAGGGATGGCTACCACGAGCTGGAAATAAAATGGATGGGCAAGCAGCTTGACGACTATGCAAGCTATGAGATCGCCATAATGGAGGAAGGCGGGTCCGAGTATACAGTACTCACTGCCGCCGACCTGGAATGGTATATCGACAAAAACGGCAGGGTGCAGCCTTACTATACCGATGAGACGGCAAGGACGGTCAACAATGACAGGCTCTACTATTATGCCAGGATCAAAAGCATGGATGTGACGCTGCCCGGAGGCATCGTGACGAAACAGCCGCTCAAGTCGAACACGCGGTATTATGTAAAAGTCCGTGCGAAGAAACGGGACCCTGTCTACACGGACATAATAATGTATTCGAAATATGTCGGGCCTGTCAGCATAAGGACAGAGTTCAGCCAGGAGGATTATGACGAAAAGGACAGGCAGGAACAGCAGCGTGCCGAGTTCCTCGATAAAATGGAACAGTTCGAAAAGGGATATTTCTGGAGGATCGCCATCGGCACGAGCAACATCACCAGGATAATGCTCAAGGGCGACAGGATAGCCAATGTCATGAGGCATTCACCGGGCGACTCCTTCCTGGTGGATATCTCGGAAATTTCCGTCAATATCGAAAGGGATGAGATATACATCCCCGTTGCGCTGCTGGAAGTGATGAAGTCTCTCAGAAAGAGCCTCATCATCAGGTCCGACGGTACCGAGATCGTCATTAGGCCGTACACACTGGATGCGGTATTCAATGAAACCGTTAAGGGCATAAGGGAAAGGCAGGAAGTGAAGGAACTGTACATCAGGCTGGATCTCCGGCGCGAGAACCGCACGGACAGCACCCTTCCTTCCGGTATGATACCGGTTTCCGCCGTAAACGGGCTCGAGATCCGGGCAGTGGGATTCTCCATAACATACGAGGATATGGCGGCCATGTTCCACGACAGGCTTTATGATAAGGACACCGGGCTGGTGAACGAGAAACTCAGCCTGCTCCTCAATACGTATGTCGGAAGCGGTACGGGTTCTGCCGCACTGACAGACCAGTATACGAGGAACCTTGTGGACCTGATAGAAAAGGAACTGTCCATATACATCGACAACACGATAAAAACGATTATGCTCACGAACACCTTAAGAGAAGTACACACCTTCGACACGCCGGTTTCGGTGAGACTGAAGACAGGCAGTGCCGACGGACTGAAGTCGGCTTACGTGAAGTACAGGGGGATGGACTGGCGGAAAGTGACGATAACGGAATCAGGAACGATCGTCACGCTCGAGCTGCTGAAGCCCGGCATGTACGTGATCCTCGTTCAGGACAGGGGCATCGGCGGTATCCCGGAAAACCACTGGGCCAGGGACCACATTCTGAAGATGGCTTCCAGGTATGACTTTGGGAGCGTGTTCCAGGGCGCAGGGACCAATTTCATGCCGGAGGTCAGGGTGACCTGCAGTGAGATAGTGCTCCTGTATGAACTGACGACAGGGATGGCCCCGGCAAATACGGGGCTCAATATGAGGGCCAGGCTTACGGAACTCGGCCTCGATGACCTGCTGCATCCCAATTCGCTTGCAAAGGATGCCAGCAGGCAACAGGCCGCAGCAGTTCTTGCAAGGCTGCTTGCAGTCAAAAAGGGGACGGACCCCCGCAGCATGAGGCCGCGGACAACGGCATCGATATCGGACGAGAGGGACATAGAAGACCTGTACTACATGTCCGTGCTCATAGTGGTCGACATCGGTGTGATGCAGTTGGACGCCTCGGGAAGGTTCAGGCCGAAAGGCACCATGACCCGTGCCGAGGCCGTGGCCGCTTTCGCAAGACTGCTGGAACTGACCGGCGACCTGTAAATGTCGCAGCCGGCAGTGGATGTATCGGTTACGAGGTGATAATGGAATGAAGCCGCATAATGCAGCAAGCAACAGGATAAACGGGAGGATACACGGGGGGGCAGGCAGGAGGCTGCCCGACAGGCAGCACAACGGTTTGCACAGGGCAATGACGGGCGCACTGGCCTTTTTGCTGCTGGCTGTACAGTTGATCATCGCGGTGCCGGCGGCAGCGGCAGACGGCGTGCCGCAGCCTGCGCCCGAAAGACTCAGGGTGGAAGCGTTCTACGACCAGCCGCCAAATGTCCAGCCGCCCATTGGCTACAACGAGTTCGACAGGTACTATGCGGACCTGAAGACAGACAGGATAGCCCGGCCCCAGGGCATCCCTTCCCCGAGCATATACCTGAACTACTACCTGCAGGAAGTCACAAAGCCGTACAGGCCGGCAAAGCCGACGATCCTGAAAGAGGCGAACGTGCCGGCGGATACTGCCGCAGACAACAAAATCCGCCTCAAGGAACTGAACTCAGGTACCGTTTACTACGCATACGCCAGGGCTTACTACACATACGCAACTGAGACAGGCACATATACCAGCCCGGAATCGACGCCGTCAAACACCGTCAAGTTCCTCACTGATATTGAACTGGAAGCCTATTCCTACGGACCGAACCAGATAATGATAACATGGGACGACGTGTGGTATTCGGGCAAAAGGATGGATTACAGGCTCTATGTTTCAGAGAACAGCGGGTTTGCCAATACGCCTCCCATATACATAGGGCAGGAACAGATAGGACCCAACGGCCCTGTGACGGTCAATGAGTCGACCGGCAAGCTCGAGTACATACATACCGTAAGAGACCCGGGAAGGGTATATTACATAAAGATCGAGCCGGACACTCCCGACACGGAACTGAAACGTTCGCCTTCGAGCCGTGTCGTTGCCGTAAGCAGCTATATACTTGCCAGGACGACCAAGATGTCCGTGGATCCGGTCACGGGAAACACCATATGGAAGCTGGAATGGAGCCCCGTGGTCACCGGGCTGAGCGGCAGCGACATAAAGATCACGTACCAGATATACAGGGGGAGCGGGACTGACGGCAGCATAGAGCAGTACATGGCATCGAAGGATGACACCACGTTCTTCCTGACGGTAGCCCCGGGCGAAGAGCACTACTATTATGTCATCAAGGCGATCGTGACCAGGAACGGACAGAACCTTTATCCCGGCATTTCGATCACATCCCCGAAGATATACATCAAGGATTCGGAAGTCGCTGCAAAACCTGCCGTTCCGGAACTGGTCACCGAGCTGTCGGATGCGGCGACGGTGGTCAGGGAGGAGATAAACGCCACCGACGCGACAATTCTCTGGAGAGCGCCGCGAAAGGGCAACGGCGAGGTCGACAGCGACGTCATGTATGATATCTGGCTCGTGACCGACCCGAATCTCATAAACGATCCGCCGGCCTCAAGCAAGATAGCGTCGGACCTTAAAATGGGCCCGGGCAACTTCGTCATGAGCGGCAACATACTGCTCGGCTATAAATATATGGTAAGGGACCTGCTGCCGAACACCACCTATTACCTGAAAATAGTCGCAAAGAAGAACTTCATCGAATACGTGGACGACATGCTCCAGAGCGTCACGCTCGAATCAGACCCGGCGATGAAGGTGTTCATCACACCTGCCCTCGGGCCCACGGACCAGCCGGTGGTGCCCGGGACGCCTCCGCTGAAGCTGAAAAAGGACAAGCAGGGCAGGGACATGGTAACCAGCACGACGGTCGTCATAACACTGAAAAATAAATGGTATGAACAGTATACCGACAGGAAAACACCGGACTCCGAGCCCGGTGAATGGTCGTGGTATTTCAGGACGCCTTCCCAGTTGGATGAGATAGGACAGACTCTCGTCCCGCCGGTTGCCGACCTGGCGGATAAGCTGGAAGCGGGCGATCCGTCCGTGGATCCGCTGAAGTTCAGGAAGGTCGAATACGACAGCGGCGTGACCCTCGACGTCGGCGTCGTGGAATACGTACCGGGGATGGACTGGAACAGCCTCGAAAATATCCCCGCCGACAAGGTCGTCGGCCATACCGTCACGCCGAACGATCCCGACGAGGACATAAATGCCGAGGACAATCCCAGGGACGGCCTGAGGCACAACGTCGACATAACCCTGTACGACCTTGAACCGAACAAGACCTATGTCATATGGGTACGGGCGGTCCGCCGCAGCGTCGGCCTGATGTCAGGGCCGTCGGATCCCATCCTCGTGACGACGCTGCCCGAACTGCCGATAGAGGCCGAAAAGCCGACGGTTCCCGTGTTCAACTATCATTATGCCGGGGACACGTTCATAGACCTCGGCTGGAATTTCAACAAGGAATACGTATACTACCTGCTGTACGGCACCGTCGACGACAGGGCCAGGGCTTCAGGCAGGCTGACGATAACACCGCAGGACCTGGAATATGCGACCTATTACAGGGTGACAGGCCTTACGCCCGATACGGTCTACTATTTCTGGATACAGGCGGAAGCGACCAGCCCGGCCGGAGAGAAGAAGCAGTCCGACTTCAGCGACTCCTATCTCGTCAAAACGCAGAAGGAGATCCCTCCTGACACACCGTTGGGGTTCGGCGTGAAAAACGTGACAAAGGACAGCATAACCTACGAATGGCTGGCCGTGGAGGGCATGGAGTACATACTCGAAATAGACGACGGTATCGACTACGCAGGCAGCACAAGGCATCACGTCGGCCATGCGTCCGAGTTCACCGTCACAGGACTGAGATCCAACTTCAGGTACTATGCAAGGCTGTATGCATATGACCCGGCGAAAAAGCTGGAATCGGCGCCTACGCAAAGCGTCGTCGTCAGGACCCTACGGTCGACCGATGATTACGATTCCAGCGAAGATCCTGATCACGTGATAATCGGCGATTTCATAATAAAAGACAGCCATGCCGTCAACGGCGTATGGAAGGTGAGGATAACGGGCGTCAATGCGGACCGCTTCATACAGCATGTGATGACCGATAACGTGCTCGATTATGTCATCGACCTGAAAACCATGCCCCAGGGGACAAAAACGATATCGCTGATCATTTCGCAGAAGGTGTTCAGGGCACTGGGCACCCTTGGCGAAAACCTGGTGCTGAAGACCGTGAACAATACTATCGTGATCCGTCCAGGGGTGATGGCCGACAAAAACGGCGTGTACGGCCCGGTGACTTCCGAATCCGATTTCATGATCGATATAGTGCTTCAGGCCGATCCTTCAGGCGATACCCATAACATGGAGTTCAGGACGCCCGTGTCGGGCATCTCCGTGAGCCTGTCGGAAGGCCTTTCGAAGAAGATAGACAGTTTCGGCAAACCACTGAAGGTGGAATATGAATACACTTCGGCCGGATGGTACGAACACGGGACAACGTTCGGCTATTACCTGCCTGCCGGCGAAAGCAGCTGGAAGAAGGTACCGCTGCAAAGGACCTACGATCATGACGCAGGCGTCGGCACCCTGGCATTTGAAGTGCCGGTTCCCGGCAAGATGGCGATAGCAGACCAGGGATCCGATTTCTATACCGATATTTCGGGAAGTTATGCAAGACGTGCCATTGTCAACGTGGCATCGGTACATGAACTTAAATCGGTGACAGGCAGGAAATTCGAACCCACGAAGGACCTGACGGTCGGGGCTGCTGTCAAGTTCATGCTGGACGTCCTGGACGTGGAGTACGGCGTCGATTACATGACGATCGCCGCAAAAGCCGGCATCATAAGCGCGGCCGACACCGGAAGGGCCGGAGAGGAATGCACCAGGGAAATGCTCATATCTATGGCGGCGAGGGTGTGCGAGATAAAGACTGGAGAAAGGATCGGGAACGCCCAGGCCGACCTGTCCGTCTACAAGGACATAGGACAGGCCAGTCCGGCGCTGCTGTCGCGCATCCGGTACGCCTGCCGCACCGGTGTGATAACCAGCAGGTTCTCAGACATGCTTGGCCCGAAGGATATCGTGATGCGGGCGGAAGCGATGGTACTGCTGGAGAAGCTGCTGCGCTATGCAGGCGAACTATGATGCGGCGGACGTATCCTGCCGGCTGAAAGAGGCAGGCGGCAGCGGGCACAGCCAGCAGTTGTACCGTTGATCAAAAGGAATCATAAAAACCGGGATCTCCCGGAAAAAGCGGAGCGGCACACGGTCACGTGGTGCCGCTCCGTGTTCCGTGTCCCGCGGTTTTCGGCGAAATCCCGCGATATTTTCGCTCTTTTTGAAGAAATATGGTCACCATCCAGTTATATCGCCATACACAGAATTTTTTCATGTATACGCCCCAAACGATGAGGCAATAATTCTACTGGAACCTGTACAGGGATTATGTCAAGCCGGACCGGGCGATATCGGCACACTGCCCGGCATGGGCACGGCGGATCCCGGCAAAGGGGGCGTATCATGAAAAGATTGCTTGCCTGTATTTTCGTTTTTGTTTTAGTTATCTCCATATTTTACGTTTTGATGCATAAAAACGGCCGCGATCCACGAACGGCTGCGGAAACGGTCATGAGAGCCTTCGAGATGACAGGCGCGGTGACGGTATCGTCAGAAGTCTACATCAGGGGAAGAGCAGCTGATTTCCGACCCGATGAAGAAACATCCCTCGGTCTTCTCCGGGAACTGGCCGCCGGCATCGGCGAAGGACGCAGCGGCGATCCTGCCTGCAGCCCGATAGATACTGACTTTGCCGCCGGGCACGAAATAAATTACATAATAGATGAAAATAAGAAAATACATATGACCGTGTTGGAGCAAAAGGAACCAGGGACCGGCAGCATGCTGCTCATAAGCCTCCTCGACATTTCCGGGGAACCGGCGCCGGCCCGGTATGCCGAAGCCATGTCGAGTGTGCTGGAAAAGCACGGGATCGGCCACGAGATAAACATAACCGTCGCGGGATTCGTGGAAGGGAAGCTGGACGACGATGAAACGGCAGACGTGTTCGACAGGGCCATGAAAAGCGCAGGCGCGCTGAGGATCGAAGGCATGGACGATAACGGGCTTGTCAGCATTTCTGCGTTTTCACCGAACATAAGCGGATACCTGCGGACAGGCGGGAAAAAGGTGAACTTCAGCATGGCATCCCGCTATAACTCGTTTGAGGACAGGACCTACATATGGATAGCATCACCGGTGATAACGGCGGAATACTAGCAGGCGGCACCGGCACGAAGGGACCGGGAAACAAAGGATGGCAAAGGGGAGAGCGATGTGTCCAGACTGATAATAGAGGGAGCCAGGCCACTGAAAGGCAGAGTGCGCATCAGCGGAGCAAAGAACTCGGTGCTCCCGATAATAGCCGCATCCCTGCTGGCAGACGGCAGGTGTGTCATAGAAGAAGTCCCGTACCTGAACGACGTGAAGATAATGTGCGAGCTCGTCGATTCGCTTGGCGCTTCGACGGAATTCTCGGATGACAGGACCCGGCTCGTGATAAGCTGCAACTCGCTTCTTAACACGACCGCACCGTATGAACTGGTCAACAGGATGCGGGCGTCTTTTCTCGTGGCCGGCCCGCTGCTGGCAAGGTGCGGCCATGTGAAGATATCGCTCCCCGGCGGCTGCGCCATCGGTTCAAGGCCCGTGGACCTGCACCTGAAGGGTTTCGCGGCTCTTGGCGGCTCTATCACGCAGGGGCACGGATATATAGAAATAAGAAGCAACGGACGCCTGAAGGGCGGCAAGGTCTACCTCGACTTCCCCAGCGTCGGGGCGACTGAAAACACGATGATGGCGGCAGTACTGGCAGAGGGACACACAATCATCGAGAATGCCGCGACGGAACCGGAAATAACTGACCTTGCAACGTTCCTGACTTCCATGGGGGCCGACATAAAGGGCGCAGGGACCGATACCATAAGGATAAACGGCGTGAAGGAACTGCGGCCCGCGAACCACACCATAATCCCCGACCGCATAGAAGCCGGCACTTTCATGGTCGCTGCCGCGATCACGGGCGGCGACATAACCATTGACAATGTCGTGCCCGACCATCTCAAGCCCGTGACTGCAAAGCTGAGGGAAGCGGGTGTGGAAATATCGGAGGAACTGACATCCGTCAGGGTCAGGGGAAACAGGGTCTCCCCGGTCGACATAAAGACCCACCCGTATCCCGGGTTCCCCACGGACATGCAGTCACAGATAACGTCGCTCCTGAGCGTGGCAAACGGCACCAGCGTTGTGATCGAGACCATATTCGAGAACAGGTTCATGCACGTATGTGAACTCAAAAGGATGGGCGCGAACATCAGGGTGGAAGGCAGGACAGCGGTCATAGAAGGCTGCGAAAGGCTCACCGGGACCAAGGTGAAGGCAACGGACCTGAGAGCGGGAGCGGCGCTGATCCTTGCAGGTCTTTGTGCCGAAGGGATCACAGAGGTACTGGACGTGGAGCACGTCGACAGGGGTTACTGCAGGATAGACGAGAAGCTGAAAAACCTGGGAGCCGTCATAGACAGGGTGGACGAATGAATATATATAACAGGACAAAACATCCGTGCCGCGGGGGTCCTGATGAAAAAGCTCATTTATTATATATCCGTCATGGTCCTGGTCGTAGTACTGCTCCCTGCGATCATCGTCAGAAGCTGCGCCCCGGCGCCGGCTCCGCCGCAGGAGACGCCGGCCGAAGAGGTCCCGGAGGCAATAAAAACATATGAAATAACAGTCTGGAACAAGGACACGGGCCTGGCGGAAGTAATGGACCTGGAGGAATATATCATGGGCGTGGTGGCGGCGGAAATGCCTGCCGATTTCAGCCTGGAGGCCCTCAAGGCGCAGGCGGTGGCGGCAAGGACTTATGCATACGGGCGGATGACGGGAGCTTACCGGTCAAAACAGGGTGTCCATGACGGCATAGATATCTGTACTGATTCGACACACTGCCAGGCATGGGTGAACAGTGAAAATGCGAAAAAGAAGTGGGGCATACTGTTTGCATCAAGGAACTGGAGCAAGATCGAAAAAGCCGTCAATGAAACAAAAGGCCTGATAATGGCATATGAGGGCGAGATCATAAATGCGCTTTTCCATGCCAGCAGCCCGGGCAGGACCGAAAACGCCGAGGACGTGTGGGAGGGGAAAAGCGTTCCGTATCTTCGCAGCGTGGAAAGCAACGACGAGGCGTCAAAGGGCTATATCACCACCGTAGCGATAAGCGGGGAAGAGCTGGCGGAAAAGCTGCTGGAGGCCTGGCCGGACGCTGAATTGCCGGAAGATTTCGTCGATGGGATAAAAATAGTTGACCTCACGGAAGGCGGAAGAGTAAAAACGCTCAAAATCGGCAATATTACCATGAAGGGGACCGAATTCAGGTCGCTGCTGGGATTGAGGTCGGCATGCTTCAGCATCGCCGCCGGTGATGACGGGAAGATCAGCATAACGACCACGGGCCACGGCCACGGTGTCGGCATGAGCCAGTGGGGAGCCAATGCCCTCGCAAAGACGGGCGGGACATTCAGGGAAATACTCACCCATTACTATACAGGTATCGACATAGTATCGATATCAGATTTCGAAGCTTCTTCCCAGAAACCCGGAAGCTGAAAAAATGAATATCCCACGAAAAAACACGAAAAAATAGTCCATGGTAATTTCACGCCGTATGTATATAGCTGCCATATTCGGCAACAATATTATACGGAGGTGGAATTTGTGAATATGAAGAAGTCGTTTCCAGATGAGAAAGGCAATAAATTCAGGGAGTTCCTGGACAAGAAGGGTTTCTATATCGTTCTGCTGCTGTGTATAGCCGTCGTGGCAGGGACCGCGGTATACGTCGGTTCACGCAGGGCCATCGACAGGACGGCGCCGGAATATGAAACCGGGGATCTTGCCGAAGGAGACGCGGACAGCCTGCTGGCCGAAGAGGCGATCGCGGATACGGGTGAGAAGTTGACGGACCTGGATCCTGACGAAGAACTGGTCTCCAGGCCGGGTGAAAATGAAACCGATATCGGCAGTCCGGCGTCCGTGACCAGGGAAGACGGGGATGCCGATGGATCCGCGGAAAGCAGCAAAAAGGATACGGAGCCGAAAGACAAGGAGCCTGGGAAGGACGATACGAAAAAACAGCAGTCAGTACCCTCAAAGCAAAGCTTCATCATGCCTGTCAACGGCAATATCTCGTTCGAATATGCAATGGACAGGCTTGTATATTCCAAAACGCTTGAACAGTGGCGCGTCCATCCGGGTATCGATATCGCAGCCGACAGGGGTACTCCTGTAAAAGCGGTGGCCGACGGGGTGATATCTGATGTCCGGAACGACAAGTTCTACGGCATATCTGTCGTCATCGACCACGGAGACGGTCTGAAAACGCTTTACAGGAACCTTGCGTCCGATGAGGCAGTGGCTGTGAACCAGAAAGTTAAGCAGGGCGAAATAATAGGCAGCATAGGGAACACTGCCATGGATGAGTCTTCTGAACAGCCGCACCTGCACTTTGAGGTGCTTGTGGATGATGAAAACGTGGATCCGACCGATTACCTTCCCATAAAGTGAAGCAGCGCATGCTGCATGCGATGACCCGGTCATACGGATGACCGGACGGCAATGAAATGCCGGTCAGGGATGCGGACAGACCTGGTGACGGTCCGCCGCATCCCTGTTTTCATGTTTTTTCCCCTTTTAACTCATACAGGCGGTATACGGGGCATATATATACATTAGACGCGCAGGGCCGTACGCAAGCTTGGCAGGAGTCCGTCATGCGTACGCCGTCGGGCTGATCCGGTCAGGTCGTCTGCAGATGGAATGACAGTGGTCTCCCGATCACCGCATTTTTCTCCATAGTATGACTTGAAGAGGGGGGTATACACAATTGAAGGGATATATCGAAGAAAGAGCGATCGAGCTTGCAAATTACATTATCGATAAAAAAACCACTGTAAGAGCTGCAGCGAAAAAATTCGGTATCAGCAAAAGCACAGTCCAGCCGGTACTTTCACACCGGTCCGTTTTTCGCGGACCACACCTCACGTAAAAGGCCTGTCTTACAGGCTTTCAAGGGAAAAGTCGGATATTTTATCATAAATGTTCAAAATTTTACGATGATCCTGCCGCTGTTTATTTTTTACATGACTTTGTTAGAATTCTTATGCGATCCGTACGAAAATATTGTTCTCCACAGCCAAAAATTATACGATTTGTACAAAAGAAAAAATAAAAAAGAAAGGGGAATAAAAAATGAAAAAAATCCTGGCCTTGATACTGGTCGCAGTCCTGGCACTGTCACTGGCGGCGTGCGGCCAGAAACAGCAGACTTCATCGCCCCCGAAAGACACCGGCACTTCACAGGATGGAGCAAAAGGATCTACTGAGACAGCAGGCGATAAACTCATTAAGGTAGGCATCATAAACAACCCGCCTTCCGAGTCCGGTTACCGTGCTGCGAACGTTGCCGACTTCGAAAGGGTGTTCAATGAGGCCAACGGCTACAAGGTATCGACTTTCTACAGCCTCAAGAACGATGAACAGCTCAACGCAGCCCAGCAGTTCATAACCGATGGCGTGGATTACCTGCTCATCTCGGCCGCTGCAACCGACGGCTGGACCAACGTTCTTGAGAATGCGAAAAAAGCAGGCATCAGGGTATTCCTCTTCGACCGCATGATGAACGTTGACGAGAGCCTGTTCGAGGCAGCTGTCATTTCCGACATGGAAGCAGAGGGAAGGATGGCCGTGCAGTGGCTGCTGGACCAGAAGCTTCCCGAGTACAACGTCGTACATATCCAGGGCGCGATGGGCAGCGATGCCCAGATAGGCCGTACGAAGCCGCTGGATGAACAGTTTGAGAACGGTACGATGAAAAAGGTCATCCAGCAGACCGCAACCTGGGACGAAGCAACGGCCAAGCAGATCGTTGAATCCGTCATCAACTCGGGCGAGAAGTTCAATGTCATCTACGCCGAGAACGACGGTATGGCCAAGGGCGCAGTCGCAGCTCTGGATGAAGCAGGCATCACGCATGGCAAGGACGGGGACGTCGTCATAATGGGCTTCGACTGCAACAAGTGGGCCCTCAGGGAAGTCCTCGCAGGCAACTGGAACTACGACGGCCAGTGCAGCCCGTTCCAGGCTGAAAAGATCCATGAGATGATCCAGACTCTCGAAAAGGGCGGATCACTTCCTGAAAAGATCGTCATCAATGAAGAAAGGTATTTCGACTGCTACACCATTACGGAAGAAGATATAGATAAATACGGTATCGGCGAATAATGCCGGATAGCTTGTCCATTCATTGTAAAATCACATGTTCAGGCAATGCAAGTATGCGGATCTTTTCCGCATACTTACATTGCTGTTTATGAAAGCTTTATGACTCCATACTTTAAGGATGGTAGCCATGCAAAACGACATCGTTTTGTCAATGAGAAATATCAATAAATCTTTTCCGGGCGTCCGCGCTTTGCAAAACGTGGATTTTACGCTCAGGAAAGGCGAAATACATGCCCTGATGGGTGAAAACGGGGCAGGGAAGTCGACATTGATAAAAGTCCTGACCGGAGTATATCCGAAGGATTCAGGCCAAATATTCCTTGATTTGAAAGGCGGACTGAAGGAAATCAACGTAAAGTCGCCCCATGAAGCCCAGACGTTGGGCATCAGCACGGTTTATCAGGAGATAACCCTTTGTCCCAATCTCACTGTAGCAGAGAATATGTTCATCGGGCGCGGCGAATATCGCCTGGTGAACTGGCGGACAATGAAAAAGCGGGCGACAGGACTGCTCGAGAAGTTCAACATCCCTGCGCGGGCCACCCAGCAGCTCGACACCTGTTCCATAGCCGTACAGCAGCTTGTCGCCATTGCCCGGGCCGTGGACATGGATTGCAAGGTGCTTATACTGGACGAGCCGACTTCTTCGCTGGATGAACAGGAGGTCGAAAAACTCTTTGCCCTGATGCGTGATCTCAAGTCGCGGGGCGTCGGTATAATCTTCGTTACACACTTCCTGGACCAGATGTACGAGATAAGCGATATGGTGACCGTTTTGCGCAACGGCGAACTGGTCGGCGAATATGAGGTAAGGAACCTGCCGCGTGTAGAACTCATTTCGAAGATGATGGGCAAGGACCTGGACGATGTTTCGACGATCCAAAAGCGCGATCTGCCGGATGGGAAGCAGGATGCTCCCCCGGTCTGCGAGGCGGTCGGGCTGTCCAGCACTAAATGCCCGAACGCATTCGATTTCAGGATATCGAAAGGAGAAGTCAACGGGTTTACCGGGCTGCTTGGTTCGGGCCGCAGTGAAAGCGTGCGTGCCATCTTCGCCGCGGATAAGATCACCGGCGGGAAGATGAAGATAAACGGGAAGGAAGTAAAGATCAGGAAGCCCAGGGACGCCATGATGCATGGCATAGGGTACCTGCCTGAAGACAGGAAACGCGACGGCATCGTCGAAGACTTGTCCGTGCGTGAAAATATCATACTGGCCCTGCAGGTAATGAAAGGATTTTTCAAGCCTTTTTCGAGGGCCGAGGCCGAGGCCTTTGCCGATAAATACATAAAATTGCTGGGTATCAAGACCGCTTCGATGGATACCCCGATAAAATCGTTGTCAGGAGGGAACCAGCAAAAGGTCATCCTCGCCCGATGGCTTCTCACGAACCCGCAGTACCTTATCCTGGATGAACCGACACGCGGTATCGACGTGGGAACGAAGATCGAAATACAGAAACTTATACAGAAACTGGCTGAAGAAGGAGTCAGCATAACGTTCATCTCATCGGAAATAGAGGAAATGCTTCGTACCTGTTCCCGGCTCATCGTCATGCGCGACCGCAAAATGGCCGGTGAACTGAAGGGCGAGGAAATGACGCAGGACAATATCATCCGGATGATAGCAGGGGAGGCGGAACAGGATGCGTGAGAGTATAAAGAAGATCATGAGTTCCCAGTTGGTCATACCGTTGTTTTCGCTTTTCTTACTTGTTGTTTTCAACCTGGTAAGGGATCCCGGGTTCTTTTCCATAAGCATCGCCACTAACAACCAGGGGTACCGGGTCCTTTCGGGGAACCTCATCAGTATCTTCAACGGAGCGTCGGCGATCGCCATCATATCGATAGGCATGACACCTATAACGTCATGCTGCAGGGGACAGGATATAAGCGTCGCGGCCGTGGCGGCAATAGCGGGCAGCGTGTTTGTCAGCGTACTTCGTTCGAACGAGATAACGGTACCGGTCATCATTTTCGCATTTGTGTGCAGCTGCCTGGTTTCCGTCCTTTTCAGCCTGTTCAACGGGGTTTTGGTCGCGGTATTCAGGATCCAGCCCATGATCGCAACGCTGATATTGTTTTCTGCCGGGCGTTCCATCGCCTACTGGATAAACGGAGGCGCGACCCCCACTGTTTCGAGCCCGCTTCTTGCAAGCATCGGTGGTTTCATACCGGGTATCCCGATACCGACGCCGATCATCATAATGGTCTTGTTCCTGGTGCTGATTTCGATCGTCCTGAGGCTCACCACTCTCGGACTGTATACACAGGTAGTCGGGATCAATGAAGGGACTGCGCACCTGAACGGGATCGATCCCGTCCGGGTGAAACTGGTATCTTTCGTCATATCAGGCATTTGTGTCGCCACTGCAGGATGCATCACGGTATGCAGGATAGGACTTATCAACCATGAAACTCTGCTGCTGGACGCGGAAATGGACGTCATCCTGGCCGTCGCCATTGGCGGGACATCCCTGGGCGGCGGGAAATTCAGCCTGTTTGGCTCGGTGATAGGAGCGTACATAATCCAGGCCCTCACGGTCACCCTTTATGCGATGAAGGTGCCTTCAGCAGCGGTAAAAGCCTATAAGGCGGCAGTTATAATACTTATTGTCATGCTCAGTTCACCGGTCGTGAAAGAATTTTTCATAAACCTGTACAGGAAATCGTTCAAAAAACAGGCCGAAAAGAAAAAAATCACGATCAGTGCTTCCTGACGGCATGCGAAGATGCCGCGGCGCCGTTGAACCGGCAATAAACCGACAGAGTAATGGGGAAAGGATGCTATGAAAAAGGACAGGGATTTGCTGACAGGAAAAACTGAAAAGAAACGCAGAGAGCCTATTTCCAATACGACTTTGCTAATGACGATAACTGTCTGTACCTTCTTTGGTATGTACCTGCTCTCGATGATGATATGGAAGGGCGGTTTTCTCAACCCCCAGCAGTTTCTCGACCTTTTCAACAACAATGCGTACCTGCTCATAATAGCGTGCGGGCTGACCATGGTAATGATATCGGGAGGTATCGACATTTCCGGCGGAGGCATAACCGCCCTGGTAACCATGGTCTGCGTCGTTTACCTTGAGGATCATGGCGGCACAGTGTTGGGTTCGATACTCATCTCGCTGGGCATCGGCCTTGCCTTTGGGCTCATGCACGGGATACTGGTCTCCTGTTTCGAAATACAGCCTTTTATCGTCACGCTGGCAGGAATGTTCCTGGCAAGGGGTATGATAACGATAGTAAGTATCGCTCCGCGCACGGCAACACAGGAAAGTTTCCTCAGACTCAAACAGGCCCGGATCACACTGCCGGGCATAGGATACTACGGAAAGACCGGCAATTTCATTCCGGCACAGATAGAGCCGGGGGTGATCATTGCTATATCGATAGTGGTGATAGTGGCCGTGATCCTCAAATGGACAAGGTTCGGGCGCAATCTCTATGCCATAGGCGGGAACAGCCACAGCGCACTGACCCTCGGCATAAACGTAAAGCGGACGAAATTCTTTGCATACCTGGCCGCCGGGCTGTTATCCGGGATCAGCGGCTACGTATACCTGCTGCATACGGGAGCAGGGGACGCTGCCAATGCGGCACAGGCAGAAATGCAGGCGATCGCATCGAACATCATAGGCGGGACATTGCTGACCGGCGGTGTCGGGAATGTCATCGGCACCCTGTTCGGTATGCTTTCATTGAAAACCATCACAAACATAGTTATCGCCTCCGGGCTGACGAAGCCGTATTATCAAAGTATCACGACCGGCCTCATGCTGTGCTTCTTCATCCTGCTCCAGAGCCTGATCCTTGCCGTGCGTGAGAAGGGCCGCGTAAGGTTGCTGCCGGAATGGATGAGGCCGGGGAAAACCGGCAAAACCGGTAAAACAGAGAGCCATTGACACCTGCCCGTCATAATCCCGTCACCTCTTACATATCTTCATGATGGGAGTGATCGTCCGAGAGGTGATAGTGGATGAGGCTGATTGTATATGCTCCGGCCGGCGGCAGCCCGAAGAGCATAGAACACGAGACAGCCACGATGATTGCCAACCACATAATGCACAGCCCCGAACTGTTCGATTACATACTGGGCGGGAAAGACACGGACGACGAAGTAAATATAAGCATAGACGACAAAAAGACCGGATGATTTTGCAGCCGGTCTTTCTTCTATTATGGCACCCATCGCACATATGTATTTACAGGGGAAGGACAAAGGGAAGGGGAACGGTAACGGGATGAGGGTCGCGTGTTACTGCCGGGTATCGACCAACAAAGACGAACAGCTCGACAGCCTGGAAAACCAGGTGGAGTTTTTCAGTGACCTTTGCCGGGAAAAAGGATACGAATTGTACAGGATCTACGCGGATGAAGGCATCAGCGGGCGGTCGACGCTGAAACGGAAAGAGTTCCTCCGGATGATGGAAGACGCAAGGGCAGGCAAATTCAGTGCCATACTGGTAAAGGACGTGAGCCGCCTTGCCAGGAACACGGTTGATTTCCTTGTCACCATCCGCGAACTGAAAAGCCTGGGGGTGAACGTATTTTTCGTAACATACGGGATGGACATCAAGGACTGTGACGAGACATACCTGACGATGCTGGCTGCGCTTGCCCAGGACGAGAGCGCAAGGCTGTCCGCAAGGGTGAAGATGGGGAAAAACGTATCCGCCAGGAAAGGACGGGTGCCGAATTTCGTTTTCGGTTACGACAGGGCAGACAAATACACCCTGGTGCCCAATCCGGCTGAAGCTAAGATAGTGCGGGAGATCTTCGACATGTATGTAAACAGGGGCATGGGCGTGCTGCGCATCGCACAGGAACTGAACCGGCGGGGCATAAAGACCAAGAAGGACAGGCATCAATGGAGCGGAGTGGTCGTGAAGCAGATCCTCCAAAACCAGTTGTACATAGGCAGGGTAATAAATAAAAAACAGGAAGTGGCTGACTTCCTGACAGGGAAAAGAAGGGACATGCCAGAAGACGAGCAGGTGATAGTGGAGCGCCCGGAATTTGCCATAATCGGTGAGGACACGTTCCGGCAGGCACAGGAGATCCTGAAGCAAAGGTGCGACGAATTCAAAATGAATAATAAGAGACCGTCATACAGGCATCCGCTCTCCCAATTGCTGAAATGCTCCGAGTGCGGCTATTCGTTCCGCCGCTGTGTAAGGCAATACACCCAGGGCGGGAAACGGATCAGATACTGGATATGCAGTTACCGCAATGCTTACGGCGCCGGTATGTGTTCCAACCAGGCCCGTATCGACGAGGAGGACATGCATGCCCTTATCGTCCGGTACCTGAAACATGCCATGCAGCGCAGGCAGCAGGTGATCGACGATATAGCGCGCCAGGTGCAGGCGGCGGTACAGATGCAAAATGACGGCATGCCGGCAGGCGAGATAAAAGCCGAGATCCAAAAGCTCATAAAGAAAAAGGAAAAATACATGGAAATGTATGCGATGGAAGTCATCGACGCGGCAGAACTCAAAAAATACACCGACCGGATCGATGCAGACAGGAAAAAACTCCGGATGGCACTGCAGGCCGCACAGGACCGGGAAGCGAGCCTGCAGGACATCAGGCGCCGTATCGATGCTTTGTTCGGCAGGATAGATGATGTTTTGCGCAACAGCCTGGACAATGCCATCCTGAAACAGATATTCGACAAGCTCGTAGTGTACCCGGACAAAACGATCAGGGCATATCTTGCAGCAGATCCAGCCATGACGGCAATGACAGGCCTCGTGACAGAGTTCGATTCGGAAGATGAGCCGGACAGTGATGCCGTACCGAAGTGCAAGTACCATCCATAAGGATGTGACAGAAAGACTAATGAAAATCAGTCCCGAGCTTGCTGAAAAAGTGAGGGTCATACTCGAGGAGAACAAAGCGGAAAGGCATATAAGGGGCGGAGAGGCGACCAGGGCCAAGTACCAGGAAGCAAAGACGAAAACGGGGTAAATAAAAAACGGGAAAGGGGACACGAAGTGTCCCCTTTCTTTTTCCCTGTTGCATAATTGTGATTATATGATAAGATAATTTTATCAGCCGGTGTAAAATTTTCTAACCATTATATAGTGACAATTTCAGCCGTCAATGACAGCGGACTGGACGAAGGGGTGTTTTTGTTGGATATAGGCATAGATCTCGGTACCGCATCCGTGCTCGTATACGTCAAGGGAAAAGGCATAATGCTGAATGAACCTGCCGTGGTCGCGTTGGACAAGACCACCAACAAGCTTCTGGCAGTTGGAGAAGAAGCGCGCAGGATGCTCGGCAGGACCCCGGGCAACATAGTGGCGATCAGGCCACTGCGCGATGGCGTTATATCGGATTATGAAATCACCGAGAGGATGTTGAAATATTTCATCAACAAGATATGCGGCAGCAGGCTGCTGAGACTGTTCAGGCCCAGGATAATGGTCTGCGTCCCGAGCGGCGTCACCGAGGTGGAAAGGCGCGCCGTCATCGACGCGACCATGCAGGCCGGCGCAAGGAAAACCTACCTGATCGAGGAACCCATAGCTGCTGCCATAGGCGCCGGCATCGACATATCCAAGGCCTGCGGCAGCATGATAGTCGACATAGGCGGAGGGACCACCGATATTGCCGTCATATCGCTGGGCGGCATCGTAGTGTCGACATCCATCAAGGTAGCCGGGGACAAGTTCGATGAAGCGATAGTCAGGTACATGAGGAAGAAGCACAACATCATGGTGGGAGAACGTACGGCCGAGGAAATGAAGATAAACATCGGCACCGTGTATCCCAGGGTCCAGGAAGTGGCGATGGATGTCAGGGGCCGAAACCTGATCTCCGGGCTTCCCAAGACCATAACGGTGACGTCGACGGAAATGATGGAAGCCCTCGAGGAGCCCATGCAGGCGATCATCGAGGCCGTCCATTCGGTCCTCGAGAGGACGCCGCCGGAGCTTGCCGCCGACATAAGCGACAGGGGCATCGTGCTGACAGGCGGCGGGAGCCTTGTTTATGGCCTGGACAAGCTGTTGCAGGAAAAGACCGGGATCAACGTAGTCATCGCAGATGATGCGATCTCCGCCGTGGCGCTCGGTACGGGCGAAGCGCTGAACAACATCGAATCGATAGAAAAGAGCGCTGCCATGGAAGGAAGGCAAAGAAGATAAAAAATAAGGTGCAAAGCATGCACGATAACGACAAAAGAAACGAAGCCGGCGGATGCCGGCTTTTTCATTTTCTTAAGCCCGTTGCCTGTGGATCTTCACGCCGGGCGGTCCGCCGTCATTTTTCAGTTAAGCCCGGCGGCACTTATTCCGATATTAGTAGTGGACCAACCAATATCCTAATCATGTTCAGGCCCGCAGGCATTTACGGGCGGGCGGTCGGGAGAAGATATGGTACGCGGACTGTATACATCAGGCTGGAGCATGCTGGCGCTCCAGAAGAAGATGGACGTTATAACGAACAATATGGCGAATGCCAGCACCTATGGATACAAAAAAGACATAACGGTCATGGAGAGTTTCCCTGACCTTATGACCAAAATAGTCAGGGATCCGGACTCGTTATCCAAAAGGCCCCGCAATATCGGTACCATGGAACTTGGAAGCGACGTGAGCGAAGTATACACCAACTTTTCGCAGGGCCAGTTATCCAAAACGGACAACGAGACCGATATGGCCATAAAGGACAGCGACAGCGCCTTTTTCACCATCGCTGCGCCTGACGCCGACGGCAACATCGCAGTTTTTTTCACGAGGGACGGTTCCTTTACCAGGAACAGTGAAAACGTCCTCGTCACTAGCGACGGGCATTACGTGCTGGGCGAAAACGGACCGGTAATACTGCGGGAAGGTCCGTTCTCGGTAGACGAGTACGGGTATATCTTGCAGGACGGTGAAATAATCGACCGGCTGCTGATAACCGAATTTACGGACACGACTGTGCTGAGGAAATTCGGCAACAACCTGCTGCAGGCAGGCGAAGACGCCCAGACACGCGCATTTACGGGGACCATACAGCAGGGACATATAGAATTGTCGAATGTGAACATAGTCCGCGAAATGGTGGACATGATTTCCGTGATGAGGGCATATGAAGCGAATTCAAGGGTGCTCCAGGCCATAGACAGCACACTCGACAAGGCAGTCAACCAGGTCGGGGCCGTGAGGTAATAAGGGATCGGGAGGTTAACCAGGTATGATGAGGGCATTGTGGACAGCAGCATCCGGAATGCACGCACAGCAGATGACAGTCGACGTGATCGCCAACAATCTTGCGAACGTCAATACGACCGCATATAAAAAGCAGCGGATCGAATTCAAGGATCTGCTCTATGAGACCATGGACAGGGCGAGAGTGCTGCCGGAAGGCGAAAGGCCGGTGAACCTGCAGGTCGGCCACGGTGTGATGGCGGCGGCGACCGTCAGGGATTTTGAGAAGGGCAGCCCCGAGGAAACAGGGAATCCGCTGGACTTCTATATCGACGGTGACGCCTTTTTCATGATCGAAGGCCCGAACGGGGAGATTTTTTATACGAGGGACGGCAGTTTCAAGGTAAGCATGACCGACATGGGCAAAATGCTCGTCACATCTGACGGATACCCGGTACTCGACGAGGCCGGCATGCCGATCATACTCGACTTCGACCTGTCTGTCCTGAACGTTTCCCAGGACGGCGAGATCAGCTATAGGGATGAAGACGGGGTGACCATCTCAACGGGACAGTTTCTCGGCCTGGTCTATTTTGAGAACAGGAATGGCCTCGAAGCCACAGGCAGGAACCTTTACAGGGCAACGCCGGCAGCCGGCGAACCTGTTCCGGCCTTCGAGTCCACCCAGACAAGCATCATCATGCAGAATTTCCTTGAGGCTTCAAACGTAAAGACTGTCGAGGAAATGGTAAAGCTCATCGTGGCACAGAGGGCATATGAACTCAACTCCAAGGCGATACAGTCCTCGGACGAGATGATGCAGATCGCAAACAACCTCAGGAGATAACGGGCTCTACTGACCGGTTGACATGGCAGCCGCAGTAAATATACTATTTATGCAGAGGGATCCAGATGGATATAAACATGATCGACGGCATGACCATGGGGAATTTCGTCAGGAACGCGGCGAACCAGGCGGCCCGCGCATCCGATGACGATTTCGCGAGAAGGCTTGAAGAGGCTGCCAGGAACAAGGACGACAGGGAGCTTAAGAAAGCCTGCCAGGAATTCGAGGCTATAATGCTCGACATGCTTTTCAGGCAGATGAAAGCGACTATCATCAAGTCCGGCCTCGTGGAAGAGGATCCGGGCAGGGAGATATTCGAAACGATGCTCGACGAGGAACTGATGGAACAGGCTTCGAAAAGGGGCAGCCTCGGGCTGGCGGACATGCTGTACAAACAGCTGTCCAGGCAATACGGGATAAGCCCTTCTCCCAAAACATCCGAAAACTCGCAAAGCAGCGGGGCGTCCGGTGAAGAATAAGAGCGGCGCGAACAAAACCATACTGGTGATAATCGTAACATTATCCCTCATATTGGCCATTGAGGGTTTTTTTATTTTACTCAGGACCGGCAGCGGAAGAGGGCCGGATGCGGAGGGGCCCCCGGGAGAACAGCCGGAGGAGGCGGCCGAAGAGCCCCCGGCAGTCGATCCGAAGGAATACGTGAAATATGAGCACAGGACTGAAACCATAAACGGCCTCAGGCAGGAGATCAACATCCTCGAGGTGGATATACGGGTACCCGGGGTCAGGATAAAACCGGCACTGTCCTACGACCTTATCTACGGTTACGAACTATTCAGCAGGATCGCGTCCAGGCACGATGCCTACGCTGCTGTCAACGGCGGCTTTTTCAGGGACTTCGGGCTGCCGTCCGGTATGGTGGTCATCGACGGACAGCTCATATCGGCGGGAACGGGGGATTACCCGGTGCTGGTACTGAGCGGCGGGAAAGCTGAACTAAGGGAGATCGACAGCAGGCTGTACCTGAAGGTCCACAGAGCGGAAGCTGCCGATGGCGGAAACAGAGACGCCGCCGGGACGACCCTTCCCGGTGCGGAAACGGCAATGATCGAAATCGACAACATCAATTTTCCCGGCGGCGGGAAGCAGACCATCGTCTATACCCCTGTCTACGGCAGGACAAACCGGGCCGACAAAAGGAACATAACCGCGACTGTCCAAAACGGCGTCGTGACCAGTATAGCGGAGTACGGCAAGGAAGTGCGGATACCCGACGACGGCATGCTGATAACCTTTTTTAGCGTTGACGCATACAGGGAAAAGGAATTGCCGGTGAGGACCGGTGACAGGATCGAACTCATACATGAGCCCGATATGACCGGAGATGTGCAGGCGTATGAATGCGGATGCTGGCTGGTCCGGGACGGGGTGCCTGTAGTCGGGGACTACGACCCGTGGATCGGGGTGCTGACGAACCGTGACCCGCGGACGGCTGTCGGCATCAGGGAAGATGGAACGGTCATACTGCTCACCGTCGACGGCAGGCAGCCGGGGTACAGCGCCGGGTTCACCGGCAGGGAGCTTGCCGATTACCTGGTACGATGCGGCGCAGTGGATGCCGCGATGCTCGACGGCGGCGCATCGACTGCCATGCTGTTTGATGGGAAGCTGGTCAACAGGCCGTCCTACAAGGGGCAGGAAAGGGAGATAGCCGGCGCTCTCCTTGTGTTGGCTGAGAACCAGTCTGTACTTCCGGGGATACGATCATCAGAAAACCAGCGGAAAAATCATCAGAAATAGAAGAAAAGCTGCTCCGACGTGTTTCCGAGATCGAAATCAAAATCAGCTGCCAGCAGCTTATCGTACGAGTCGGCCCTGAGGAACGGGTTGTGCGGGATGTCCTCCCCGCTGATCCAGCCAAGTTTGTAATACGCATGCCAGGTCCCCTGCCTGACTATCATTTCCTGGATGTATGCCAGCCGTTTTCCCATGTTGCACAGGTAGAGGCCGCAACTGTACGGGCGCCTCGTATACCTTGAGCAGAGGCCGTCCCTGAGGAAACAGCATGCACCTGACGCCTGCCTGGCGAGGGTCAGCGGCTCTGCGTTGTTGTACTCGAACAGCAGGGTCGCTTCCAGTTCGGAGATGGAAGTCCAGCCGCACATTTCCCTGATGGCCTTCCTGCGGAATCCCATGTCCGGTTTGTCCGGCAGCACCACGATGTTCCCGGAAGCATGTCCGGGACCGGGTCCCAATGCTGCAGGACCGGAAACCAGTGCGCCGGGATCGATACCCAGCACGGCAAAATCAAGTCCCAGCACCGGTATATTGTCGCTGCAGCATTCGCCGCAGCCTTTGCATTTCCCGGTCTTCAGGTGCGGCGCAGTTTCCCTGAACGCCTCCAGTTCCGCCGCCAGGTCGGCCAGCGTGGTACCGGCGTCATAGCTGTCTATTTCTATTTCATCGTTTTCCGTGATGAAAAACCTGACCATTACAGTTCCTCCTTCAACTAAGTATAACAGAAGCGGTACTGCCTCTCAACGGTGGCGCAGGATTTGCCGAAGATACCGGGCTGCCGCGGGAAATATATGCGGCAGCGGAACATTCATCCTGCCATGCCAGTCTAATACATAGTTCTGCCGGTCATGGCAGCAAATACCTTTAGTGAGAAGGTGGATAAAGTGAAAAGGAAAGCAGTACTGTTATTGGCATTCGCACTGGTGCTTTCGATGATACTGCCCGTGCAGGGTTTTGCCGCCGAGATGGACAGGGAGCTCGAAAATGCCATCAGGACGGCAAAATCCAGGTTTTCCATACCGGAGGACTATAAGTTCTCATCGAACATATACGCCTCACAGGCGCAGAATGTTTATGAACTGACCTGGCGCAGCCAGGATACCGTCGATCCGACGATCATAAACGTGTCCGTTGATGGGAAGGGCAACATTTTATATTACAGCAAGTATTCGCAAAGCAACTACAGGATCGGCAGGAAGCTGCCCGAATTCAGCAGGGAGGAAGCCAGGAAGAAGGCCGGAGATTACATAGAGCATATCGCGCCCGGTCTCCCGGGCGAACTGGCATACCGGGACATGCATTCGGACAGCATAATGGATTTCAGTTATTACTTTACCTATTACAGGGTCGTGGACGGAGTGCCGTATTACAATGATACGGTGAGCGTGAGCATACACAGGGATACGGGAGAACTGCTGAGCTATTCGAGGAACTGGACCGGGGACGTGGAATTCCCTTCGCGCGAAGGCGCGATATCGCCTGAAGAGGCACGGAAAGCCTACAGGGAGAACCTGGGGCTCCGGCTTATCTACAGCTACAGGGCCGAGGACGGTGTTATCAGGGCGATCCCGCTGTACACCACCGTTTATGACAACGATACTTTCGTCATCGATGCCTATACGGGCAAAAAGCATCGTCTCTCATTCGATCCATACGGTGGAGCACGATACCCTGCAGATGCGACAACAGCGCAGAAAACGGCGCTGCAGGTAGTGTTCGACGAAGTCAGGCTGACTCCCGAGGAACTGAAAGCCATCGGGGAAGCATCGGAACTCATAAGCCTCGGGGAAGCCGAAAAACTGGCCCGCGATGCTGAATTCACGGGCATAACCGACGAATATGAACTTGCGTATTACTACCTGAACACAAGCTGGCCTGACAACAGGGAATACTCATGGATGCTGCAGTTCAGCACCCCTGCCGGGGAAGACGGCATCGTGAACGACTATGTCAGCGTCGTCATAAATGCCAGGACAAAGGAGATCACGAGCTTCTACTCCTACATCGATACGCCTGATGCTGACAGCAAACAGCCGCTGAAAGACCTTGCAGGGGCCAGGGCGGATGCCGACGCTTTCCTGGAGAAATACTATCCCGGGTATTTCAGGCAGATGGAGTACAATAAAATCGATGAAGAATACATGTATGACGTCAACGGGAAGCATAAGAGCTACACCATTTCATATACACGCCTTGTGGACGGCGTTCCCTTCCCGGACAACGGCGTGTCCATCAGCTACGACAACCTGAACGGGAAGATAACCGGCTTCAGCCTGAACTGGTTCAATGCTGAGTTCCCGTCGGTCGAAAACGTTATCAGCCTTGACGAAGCATATGATATCCTCTTCGATAAAGTGGGCCTGGGACTGGAATACAGGTACCGTCCGAACGTGGTGATACCGTATGGTACGGAAGAAAAACAGGAAAACACCAGGGCAGTCCTGGTATATGCGCTTTCGCCTGAAAAGCCGCTGTATATAGATGCAGAAAGCGGCATGATCGTATACAGGGACGGCGGTGAATACAAGGAGCCGAAAAAGGTCAGCTATACGGATATCGAAGGCCATTTCGCGGAAAAACAGATAAGGGTGCTCGCTGATTTCGGCATCTATCTTGAAGGGAGCGAGTTCAGGCCGGACGATGCCATCGTGCAGAAGGAGTTCCTGGCATTACTGGCAAAGACACTGAACTACTATGCACCTGTCATAACGGAAAAGAGCAGCCGGGATGAAATAGACGAACTCTATGCGTATCTCATAAGGGAAGGCGTGGTCAGGGAGTATGAAAAAGCTCCCGACAGCGTCGTGACCAGGGAAGAAGCGGTCAAGTATATGATCAGGGCACTGAAATACGACAGGGTGGCCGAGATCAGGGGCATATTCAGCGTAAGTTTCGGGGACAGCGACAGCATCAG
>Ga0209537_1000230_pt1 | contig 67036 bp, 56 predicted proteins | sample BioPla4DNA1_FD_187698 | JGI IMG/M metagenome (GOLD analysis project Ga0209537, IMG submission 187698) | Biogas fermentation microbial communities from Germany - Plant 4 DNA1 (SPAdes) (version 2) | ecosystem: Engineered > Bioreactor > Anaerobic > Digestate | place: Bielefeld, North... | reverse complement strand
CACGAATACCAAGTTGATTTATGACATAGGTCCGGTACTCGTCGTATTCTTTTTGATTTTCATGAATTTTACCGTCTAACTCGATCACCAATTGCTTTTCATGACAATAAAAATCGGCAATGAAATACCTGATTTCCCCGTCATGAACCACTTTAATCGGATGTTGCCGGCGAAATTTATATCCTGCCAACTTATGGTTTCGCAAACATTGCCAGAGCATGTTTTCGCCGGGTGTTTGGTTTTTCCGTAGCTCTCTGACCCGTTGGGTGATTGATTGAGGCATTTTAATCCTCCAGAAAATAAATAATGAAAAGCAATATTGATCTTTGTCCCCTCTCACAGCAGTCGGAATAGGATTGCTTTCCGGGAGAGGGGACGACATGATGAACCGATGACTAACCAGGTTTCGTGGGGTGAAGCGATTGACCCGCTTCACATCCTCCGGCTGGCTGTCTGAGTACTTTAATTTTGGCCCAGTTTACGGAGTTGATCTCTGTCTTCCCGATCGAGGGGTTGATTTGGCTTGAATATGCCGAAATCCTCTTACGGGTGTTTTAAAAACTCCAAATTTTCTTGTTGCTGATGACCTTATCCGTAGTCCTAACAGATATTTTCAAACTCAAAACTTCGATTTTTATTAACAAAGGTATTCCAGTTAGGATTGTGATCATGTTTGTTTCTTGATCAAAAATTAGTTTGTTAAAATCATAAATCTGTACTTTTTCCGTATCTATAATTTCATAGGATTTAACTTCATGAATTTCCAAGACGCATTCTACCTCTGGTATTTCAAATTGCTTAAGAAGAAACCCGTTTTTTTGTAATTTCTTTATCGTTTCCAAATATTTCGTAAAATATAGCTTGAAAGAATTATCATCAGTATTAATTCTGTTGATATCAAACCAGCAATCATGTATAAAATCGTTAATTTGATTTATTTCGTCAGCTTTAGTTATTATAATATTCCCCATTGTTATCACCACGGCCAGGGTATTCTTAATACTTTGCCGCTTCCCCTAACTCCTTTTCTCCACCAATTAAACTGAATATGAGGCAATTTTCCAAGATTACCAAAAGTATGGTGTGCACCATGCATAGCTACTTTTCCTCCCCAACCTGCAGCTACAGCACCTCCTCCTCCAAAAGCACCACCAATTCCTCCAGAGATCGCCCCGCTCTTTACTACATCACCTACACTATCACAAGGATCTGCACTAAAGCCTGAAATAAACCCAGATACACCTCCTGCAGCAGCACCTGCAGTGGCTCCGGCTACGGCCCCTGGAGCTGCACCTACGCCTGCTCCTCCAAAAGTTCCAACAACTGCTCCAGTTACAGCTCCTGTAGCTGCTCCCGACGCTGCGCCAGAAGCACCTCCAATTAAACCATTCTTAAAACGATCCCAGAAATTAAACCCTTTTAAACCCTCCGGATCTGTGAAATTTATCGAATCATTCCACACATAACTGTATAAGTTGGTATCCTCTCCATCAAACCCAATCGGATCCTTGCACGTCCATCTCCCCGTTTCCGCATCATAATCCCTAGCCCCGAAACGCACTAACCCAGTATCCTTATCATACAATCCACCAGCAAACCCAAAGGGCTGGAACCCGGGATTAGTATCAAGGATGACCTTCCCAAACTCATCATAATCCATCAGCTGGGCAATTTCTCCAGTTGCTACATTTAGTATAACACGCGGTGAACCAAGGTGATCCGTGATAATCCGATACGTAACTCCACCCTTAATCATATAATCCGGGACATTAATTCCAGTTGCATAAACAAACCTAGCAACCACATTACCATTAGCGTCTAATTCAGCGACGGGTGTTAATTGACTGGAATACAAGATAACCTTCTTCCCAATTCTATGTTTCTTCCAGTCACGTAACTGTCATCGCATGTCAATAGCCGCGGGGTAAACCCACACGGCTATGAAATTCAATCAACCCCCGCTAAACCGGGGCTGGCTGGTCTATTATTTCCAGATCGGTTTGAGTGTGAAGTATGTTCAAAACCTCTCTTTCTACTTTAAAAGATAAATAAGGTTCTGAATTCTTTGTTCTCCATACAAAGTGCAGATAAACCTCATAGTAAGACCGCCTCATTTCACACCTCTCAAAATGCTCTTCATCATCCATTTAGCACCCAAATAGTTTTAGTCCCAGCAGCCCCATTTATGGGGGTTTGTGAGATTATATACCCAGCCGCGAGGGTTTAGCCCGCGGCGGAGATGGTTTCGCAAACATTGCCGGAACAAGTTTTCCCTTGGCGTTTGGTTTTTTTACGTAAATCGCCATCCATTGGCTGATTAAAAGAAGTATCAAAAAGCAATATCGATCATTGTCCCCTCTCACAGCAGTCGGAATGAGATTGCTTTCGGGGAGAGGGGACACGTGTTGCTTTATTTATAGTTTTTCAATTAACATTACCTTGTCTTTACTAACTAATATTGTATCTAGATAATAGACCTGAAAAAATATGTCGACGGAGCTTTGCTGGTTTTGGCTTAATTCGATGAACAGTCAGCATCTGAAGCTAGGATTCTTTAGTCCTTAGTTTCTTATTGTCATATTAGCAAAATCAACCCCAAGATAATTTTCGCCTTTTATTGTAAAATTTTTCGTTATTTTCTTTCCATCTTTACTAATAATTACAATGTCATGCTCACCTGATGATATGTTTAAAATCAATATTGCACCAAACTTTGGTCCCTTTTTCATAATCCCCATTTCTTTACCATCAATAATAACTTTCGCACCAATAGCCTCTTCATCACCAGTTATATATAACTTCGACATAATACAACCTGAAAAAATACTAGTTCCTAAAACTAGAATTAAACATAACAAAACATTAATTTTCATTTTCAATATAGCCATCCACTCCCTCTATTAGGCGGATTAATTGTTCGTAGCCTTCCTTCGTTTATTAAATTCCAAGGTGTTATATCATTACCGCACGAGTCTTTTTTATTTGCAATTCTTCTACCCTCTCTATTATTATGTAAATCCATCCAAAATTCATTCCATGGTTGCCCTTTAAATGCTCCTTCCAATTCATGTCCATAACCTGCAATTACAGCAGTTAGCCAACCTAATTCTTCAACCATACGTTTGTTCCATTGCGCATGTCTCCACGCATCAGCCTCTCCATTATGAAGACCAGGTAAACCTGTATTTTGCGCCTCCCTGAGTACTTCCTCTGCAATTTCTCTAGCACCTTTTAAATCCGGTAGATATGTTCTTAAATCCCACCAATCGCCACGTGCTAAGCCGTCCAGATCAATATAGTTTACCGGATCATTTCCTACATAACAGTAAAGATCAGTATCTCCTCCCAAAAATCCAATCGGATCCTTTGCCGTCCACCTACCAACTTCCGGATCATAATCCCTCCCCCCAAATCTTACTAATCCCGTCATAGGATCATAGAGGCCTCCCGCAAACCCAAAAGGCTGGAATCCCGGATTCGTATCAAGAATAACCTTCCCAAACTCATCGTAATCCATCCGCTGGACAATTTCTCCAGTGGCTACATTAATTATAACACGCGGACTCCCAAGGTGATCCGTAATAATGCGATACGTCACTCCACCCTTAATAAAATAATCCGGCACATTACTCCTCGTCCCATAAACAAATCTACTTACCACATTCCCACTGCCATCCAACTCCGCCACCGGATTGAGTTGGTCTTGATACAAGAACCCTTGCACCAGTACCCCGTTGACCTTCCGGCCAATCCTCCGATTCAACCCGTCAATCACATACTCTATCTTTGTCCCATCCGGCAGCGTCACCGCCCGCAAATTTCCCAACACATCATAATCATAAACCGTAGTGCCTTCCGCATTGGTCTTGCTCTTCAATTCCCCACTTGCAGTATATTGATAAGTATTTCCTCCATAACTTAACATCCGGTCCTGATCGTCATAAGTCCCGATGAAAGTTCCGTTCACTCCGGTGTATCTCACCCGGTTACCGTTGGTTTCGCCTCACCCCTCCACAAATCTTGTGTGCCGTTCGAAATCGAGTGCCGCTCCCCTCTCCCGCAACGTATGTCCGTTTTGAGGGACGTGAGAGGGGAAACATGTTTTATCCGAGCTATTGTTATAAAACTGCCTTTAGCTTTGCAATGACGCTGGAGATATCGACGAGTTCTTCATTTTTTATTCGAAAAACACGAATACCAAGTTGATTTATGACATAGGTCCGGTACTCGTCGTATTCTTTTTGATTTTCATGAATTTTACCGTCTAACTCGATCACCAATTGCTTTTCATGACAATAAAAATCGGCAATGAAATACCTGATTTCCCCGTCATGAACCACTTTAATCGGATGTTGCCGGCGAAATTTATATCCTGCCAACTTATGGTTTCGCAAACATTGCCAGAGCATGTTTTCGCCGGGTGTTTGGTTTTTCCGTAGCTCTCTGACCCGTTGGGTGATTGATTGAGGCATTTTAATCCTCCAGAAAATAAATAATGAAAAGCAATATTGATCTTTGTCCCCTCTCACAGCAGTCGGAATAGGATTGCTTTCCGGGAGAGGGGACGACATGATGAACCGATGACTAACCAGGTTTCGTGGGGTGAAGCGATTGACCCGCTTCACATCCTCCGGCTGGCTGTCTGAGTACTTTAATTTTGGCCCAGTTTACGGAGTTGATCTCTGTCTTCCCGATCGAGGGGTTGATTTGGCTTGAATATGCCGAAATCCTCTTACGGGTGTTTTAAAAACTCCAAATTTTCTTGTTGCTGATGACCTTATCCGTAGTCCTAACAGATATTTTCAAACTCAAAACTTCGATTTTTATTAACAAAGGTATTCCAGTTAGGATTGTGATCATGTTTGTTTCTTGATCAAAAATTAGTTTGTTAAAATCATAAATCTGTACTTTTTCCGTATCTATAATTTCATAGGATTTAACTTCATGAATTTCCAAGACGCATTCTACCTCTGGTATTTCAAATTGCTTAAGAAGAAACCCGTTTTTTTGTAATTTCTTTATCGTTTCCAAATATTTCGTAAAATATAGCTTGAAAGAATTATCATCAGTATTAATTCTGTTGATATCAAACCAGCAATCATGTATAAAATCGTTAATTTGATTTATTTCGTCAGCTTTAGTTATTATAATATTCCCCATTGTTATCACCACGGCCAGGGTATTCTTAATACTTTGCCGCTTCCCCTAACTCCTTTTCTCCACCAATTAAACTGAATATGAGGCAATTTTCCAAGATTACCAAAAGTATGGTGTGCACCATGCATAGCTACTTTTCCTCCCCAACCTGCAGCTACAGCACCTCCTCCTCCAAAAGCACCACCAATTCCTCCAGAGATCGCCCCGCTCTTTACTACATCACCTACACTATCACAAGGATCTGCACTAAAGCCTGAAATAAACCCAGATACACCTCCTGCAGCAGCACCTGCAGTGGCTCCGGCTACGGCCCCTGGAGCTGCACCTACGCCTGCTCCTCCAAAAGTTCCAACAACTGCTCCAGTTACAGCTCCTGTAGCTGCTCCCGACGCTGCGCCAGAAGCACCTCCAATTAAACCATTCTTAAAACGATCCCAGAAATTAAACCCTTTTAAACCCTCCGGATCTGTGAAATTTATCGAATCATTCCACACATAACTGTATAAGTTGGTATCCTCTCCATCAAACCCAATCGGATCCTTGCACGTCCATCTCCCCGTTTCCGCATCATAATCCCTAGCCCCGAAACGCACTAACCCAGTATCCTTATCATACAATCCACCAGCAAACCCAAAGGGCTGGAACCCGGGATTAGTATCAAGGATGACCTTCCCAAACTCATCATAATCCATCAGCTGGGCAATTTCTCCAGTTGCTACATTTAGTATAACACGCGGTGAACCAAGGTGATCCGTGATAATCCGATACGTAACTCCACCCTTAATCATATAATCCGGGACATTAATTCCAGTTGCATAAACAAACCTAGCAACCACATTACCATTAGCGTCTAATTCAGCGACGGGTGTTAATTGACTGGAATACAAGATAACCTTCTTCCCAATTCTATGTTTCTTCCAGTCACGTAACTGTCATCGCATGTCAATAGCCGCGGGGTAAACCCACACGGCTATGAAATTCAATCAACCCCCGCTAAACCGGGGCTGGCTGGTCTATTATTTCCAGATCGGTTTGAGTGTGAAGTATGTTCAAAACCTCTCTTTCTACTTTAAAAGATAAATAAGGTTCTGAATTCTTTGTTCTCCATACAAAGTGCAGATAAACCTCATAGTAAGACCGCCTCATTTCACACCTCTCAAAATGCTCTTCATCATCCATTTAGCACCCAAATAGTTTTAGTCCCAGCAGCCCCATTTATGGGGGTTTGTGAGATTATATACCCAGCCGCGAGGGTTTAGCCCGCGGCGGAGATGGTTTCGCAAACATTGCCGGAACAAGTTTTCCCTTGGCGTTTGGTTTTTTTACGTAAATCGCCATCCATTGGCTGATTAAAAGAAGTATCAAAAAGCAATATCGATCATTGTCCCCTCTCACAGCAGTCGGAATGAGATTGCTTTCGGGGAGAGGGGACACGTGTTGCTTTATTTATAGTTTTTCAATTAACATTACCTTGTCTTTACTAACTAATATTGTATCTAGATAATAGACCTGAAAAAATATGTCGACGGAGCTTTGCTGGTTTTGGCTTAATTCGATGAACAGTCAGCATCTGAAGCTAGGATTCTTTAGTCCTTAGTTTCTTATTGTCATATTAGCAAAATCAACCCCAAGATAATTTTCGCCTTTTATTGTAAAATTTTTCGTTATTTTCTTTCCATCTTTACTAATAATTACAATGTCATGCTCACCTGATGATATGTTTAAAATCAATATTGCACCAAACTTTGGTCCCTTTTTCATAATCCCCATTTCTTTACCATCAATAATAACTTTCGCACCAATAGCCTCTTCATCACCAGTTATATATAACTTCGACATAATACAACCTGAAAAAATACTAGTTCCTAAAACTAGAATTAAACATAACAAAACATTAATTTTCATTTTCAATATAGCCATCCACTCCCTCTATTAGGCGGATTAATTGTTCGTAGCCTTCCTTCGTTTATTAAATTCCAAGGTGTTATATCATTACCGCACGAGTCTTTTTTATTTGCAATTCTTCTACCCTCTCTATTATTATGTAAATCCATCCAAAATTCATTCCATGGTTGCCCTTTAAATGCTCCTTCCAATTCATGTCCATAACCTGCAATTACAGCAGTTAGCCAACCTAATTCTTCAACCATACGTTTGTTCCATTGCGCATGTCTCCACGCATCAGCCTCTCCATTATGAAGACCAGGTAAACCTGTATTTTGCGCCTCCCTGAGTACTTCCTCTGCAATTTCTCTAGCACCTTTTAAATCCGGTAGATATGTTCTTAAATCCCACCAATCGCCACGTGCTAAGCCGTCCAGATCAATATAGTTTACCGGATCATTTCCTACATAACAGTAAAGATCAGTATCTCCTCCCAAAAATCCAATCGGATCCTTTGCCGTCCACCTACCAACTTCCGGATCATAATCCCTCCCCCCAAATCTTACTAATCCCGTCATAGGATCATAGAGGCCTCCCGCAAACCCAAAAGGCTGGAATCCCGGATTCGTATCAAGAATAACCTTCCCAAACTCATCGTAATCCATCCGCTGGACAATTTCTCCAGTGGCTACATTAATTATAACACGCGGACTCCCAAGGTGATCCGTAATAATGCGATACGTCACTCCACCCTTAATAAAATAATCCGGCACATTAATCCCATTTGCATAAACAAACCTACTTACAACATTCCCGCTGCCATCCAACTCCGCCACCGGATTGAGTTGGTCTTGATACAAGAACCCTTGGACCAATATCCCGTTAACCTTCCGGCCAATCCGACGATTTGCTCCGTCAATGACATACTGAATGTTCGTGCCATCCGGCAGGGTGACTGCCTTCAGGTTGCCAAGGACATCGTAGTTATAGTATGTTGTTCCCTCTGCATTCGTCTTTTCCTGCAACTCACCGTTGGCGCTGTATTTATAAGTGTTTTCGCCGTACCGCAGCATCCGGTCTTGGTTGTCGTAGCTGGCACTAACGGAACCGTTCAGACCGGAATAGCTAATTCTGTTGCCGTTGGCATCATACTCATAGCGGGAGATTAGAATCCCGTCTTTGCGGACTTCTGTCAACTGTCCAACTGCATCATAGGTATAGACATACGTGTGAGTCTGGCCGTTAAAGGTTTCAGTTTTACTGCTAATCCGGCCTAATTTATCCATCGTGTAGGAAGTTGCCAACAAGATCGTACCACCAAAGGTCGCCCGGTATTGGCTGACCTCGCCAAATTCGTTGTATTGGTAAGTATCTGTCACATTGCCAATACTCGTCCCAGTGAGCAAACCATTCTGCTGGTCATGGCTCAACGTTAAACTTCCGGCTTGAGTTAGTAGCCCATCATTATCATAACCAAAGGTAACAGTGTTGCCTCCATTGACTTTTTGCGAATCCACGCGGAAGAAGTTATCATAGGTCACTTCCACACTGCCCCGGATAGTACCGGCCCAAGTGGCTTTAGTAGGCAACGAACCATCATAGGCATACGTGATTGTGCCGTTGTCCGGAGCAATAACATTTATAAGATTACTGTTATCCGGATCGTAAGAATAAGCAATTTCCCCATCCGGTAATACCACCGACATCAAACGTCCCATGGTATCGTATTCAAAACCAATACTTTTGCCATCGGGACGATTTACTATCGTAATCTGGCGATTTAGGTTATATTTATATTTAGTCCTATTAGTGCCAGTTCCTGTTACTGTCGGTGGGTTATACGTATCCTCCATGTTCACAGCTGTATAGGTGAATTCATGACTCGGGCGGCCCGGCGGTGTAAGCGTCGTTATATTTCCATTAGCATCATAAGTGAAACTAATCTGTTTACCGTTAGGTAAGACCTGTCGCGTGATTCGTCCAACCGCATCATATTCAAAACTTGTGGTTCTATTCAGCGGATCGGTCATGCTTTGCACATAACCATTGGAATTATACTGGATTGAGCTAATTCGATCGTTTAATCCCGTTCCGTGGTAGATCTTGATTAAACGTCCCCGTTCATCATATTCAAAGCGGACAGGTGCAAATCCCGGCGTCTCAGTACGGATTATTCTACCCTTTTCGTCCAGTGTTGTAACAGTCTGGCGTCCAGAAGGACTTTTACGGGTAACCCGTCGAGTAGCTGCATCATAAACAATAGTGGCCTGTTTTCCATTAATTTCAATTATATCGGTTTGAGTGGCCAAACCCATAAGATTATTGGGATTATTTAAAGTAACAGATCTGGTGTTTTTCTGTACATAAGTCAAGCCATTGGGAGTTTGAATTGTTATTTCCTTCAGGATTGGAGCCTGCAAACCGAACCGGGGGTCTGCCCCTTCCACAGTAGTAACGACTGTTCCATCCGGTCGAGTAATTTTCTTCGTCCCATCAAGTCCGATAATTGTAACAATGGGTCCCCCACAACACCCCTGGTTTGTAAGCCTGGTTTCACCACTGGCCAAATATTCGGTCAAATAAGTATTAGTGATAACTGTTTCATCATCTAGATCAGTTTCTTCAGTGACCATAAACCCATTTTCCGTACTAGTTCTTGTTAGTTTGACCACCCGTCCAACCGGATCCTGATCCCTTACCAATCGTCCCATCTCATCATAGAAGAAACGATGAGAACCGCCTCTGGAGTCAATGAATTCTTCAAGTAAACCGCCGTCCCCATAAACCATTCTCACGGTTTCTCCAGCAGGATTGATAACACTCTCCAAAAAACCATCTGCACTTACATTAAAACGAGTCATTTGCCCGAAGGGAGCAATCACTGCCGTTGGTTCACCATTGGAATTTCTTTCGATTCTGGTTACATTACCGTTTAAATCCGTTATTGATACCAAATTTCCTGTTGAATCGTAATCAAAACTGTAGATTGTTTGGTTTGTTAAAGTATCTATAGTTTGCAAGTGTTTCCCGGCGGAAGAAAACCTGTATAACTCTCCGCCGTCCTCAGACACTACCAAAATATCATCATTATTAAACCCAGCAAAAGCCAGCCTAATTTCTCGAATCTGTTTGTTTTTCGAATCAACAAAATAAATACTCCCATCGGGGCCAACTTTAATATCAGTTGGCACATTCATTATGGCTTGCTTGGCAGGACCGCCGTTTCCGTCAAAACCAACCGTATTATTCGGACCGGCTAGGGTATGGATTATTCCGTCAGTAGTAATTAACCGAATATGATTAAAGTGGGTTGTCTTAGGCGCCCATGATGGACTTGCCCAATTTATAAGTCCACCACAAGTTATATATAAATCCCCATTCGAAGTTGCATGCAAGTCAGTTATACAATGAATTTGGGCATCGATAGCAGGCCCACCGTCACCAGTATTCTGCGGGCCATACCAATAAGTCTCCTTTTTGTTACCCGTTACAAAGCGAACAATACCATCAGGTGTTATCTTCCAGACTGTATATTCTCTTGCCAAATAAACGCTGCCATCACCGCCCACACTCATCGCATTAATCCGATGAAATGTTACTTCATTTACGGATTTCCCATCAAAATTATCATAAAGATCTTCATTGCTTGTTTGGGCAAAAACTGTTCTTGCGCCAGATGTATTGTAACGATATATGGGTTCACCCAATCCACTTAAAGAATATATACTGCCATCAGGAGCGATAGCTATCTTGCCATTTTGTGGCTCTATATATACTTCAGAAGCAAATGTATTTATATGTCCTTCCCTATCAATATATCTGATTCTGAAGTTTCCTGAATCATAAAAATACAGTGTATCGTTATTTCCAAAGGTCAACAAACATGGGGTATCCAGCAGAGCATTAATAGCTGCTCCACCATCTCCTGAAAAGCCTTTTTGCTCTCCCCCAGCAATTATTCTCAATAGTCCGTCTCCATCAATTTTCCAAATGGAATGTTTTAATGCCATATAAATAGAGCCATCAGGTCCTACTGACATGCCTTGAATAGTATCAAAAGCCACATCTTTTGCAGGGCATCCCTCTTGCAACTGCCGCGTACCGCCACCTGCCACCGTCTGCATAACCATGGGCATTTGCGTAGCAGACCGTCTTTCTCCATTTCCCAAATATAAGATACCTGCTTTTGGATCATAAAAATGGTTTATATCAACACTCCATCCGGCAATGGTTGGTTTCAAAGCATTAATTCCCGCAATATATGCTTCCGAAACTTGAGACAAAGCAATTTCCTGTCTAGCTCTAATCCCCAACATTGGAACACCGGATAGTTCTCCAAAAGCTCGTTCCAACTCTAAAGGAGTCATATATACGCCATCATAGATATAACTACGGGTCACCTTTGCTTTCTGCATACCGATAACATCTCGGCCATATGCATCTTTCCCGTCCCACATAAAAGTAGCCCAACAATTAACTTGTGGCGCAAAACTTTGTGTAAAAGTTCTTCCAGCTACTTCTATTGTTAATTCCGCTCTCTTTACGCCAGTTGGTATTTGATCATCAAATACTTTCAACTCCAATACAGATGAACCCCTATAACCGGGCACCCGGTCACTAGAATAGTGAATACTAAACGGAGTGCCAGCAAGAGGAACCTCTTCCCCTAAAACCTGACTTTGAATTTGTATGGAAGAAGCATTATGTTTATAGCAATTATCATCTGGATTCGATCCGGTCTTAGGCTGGGGAAGCGCAGGAGCTTTCGCACCAGCAGGTGGACCATAAGGCCAGTTGCAATCCCAAGGTGTAAAATGAGTTATAGGAGACCGCCAGAGGCTTTGGCCTACATTATAGAGAGTTGCTAGCTTCTCACGTTCAGAATCTGATATGTTTAGTTCGAGCAACCTTTCCGGCGAAGCAATACCATTACCATCTACATCGAGATCTGCTTTGCCATCTGTTATTCCAACTATTTTAATAACGCGACCGTTTTCCGAGGGTACCCATATTCCTTTGTTACGATCATAATATCCAATCGGGACAATTCCACCCACCGGGAAGTTTAAGAAGTTTTCCACATAAAAGTAGATTTCCTTATTGAACCGAACCGAACTTAGCCCGTCAGCACTTAGCTCTACACAGTAAGTGTATCCAATATTTGCCGGGAGTTCAGCTGGCATTGCTAGGTGGCCATTATCTCCAACAGTATATTCAGTGGCCCGTATATTCAGGGTCTTTCCGCTTACCCCAATTGCTCGAACATTTTCCGGAAAAATCAGCGTTGCCTGACGAACGCCATCCTGATCGCTTATTACAGAACCACGTGCAACTTGAACCTGCTGCACACCCATTTGAATGGGTGTAACATTTGGATCTTCCTCAATTAATACCACATCAGGCAATATTGTATAGCCATCCCAAGCAACTTTAACTTGCCGTTGTGACTGGAGATAACCGTCACAGACATATTTTATGGTTAATTGTTCTCCCCCGTTAACCACCATGTCAAACATACCATCAGCCCTGGTAATGGTTTGGCCATATTCAGGATGGTTAAGAACGGAGATTGTCACGGCAGGCAACGGTTGGTTATATTTATTTAATACTTTACCCCGAATTACCGCTGCCCTAACAGGATCAATTGTTTCTTGATCCATTCCGGTTTGAATCGGGTTATCACCTGTATATAGAAATTCAACTGCTTTAGAAACAGGTGTAAACTCAGTTATATTCAGCTCCGGCGCAACAGTCGCTGGGTCAGGCGGCAGCAGCGGTAGTGTCGAATCAATTGTAAATGTCGCTGAAACGGGTACTGCTTTATTTCCCGCCATGTCACTGAGGCTGAGGCTGATGGTATGGCGACCTGCCCCTAAATCAGCGGAGGGAGTATATGACAGACCAGTTGCCGTAACCGTAGCACCCTTAACTATCCGCCCATCCAAAGTCAAACGGACTGAATCCGGATCAATCCCCGACAGGCCATCCATGAACACCGCCGAGATCGACGGGCGGGCAGTGGTATGTATTGAGCCATCAGCCGGTTGCAACGAAAAGATGCTGGGAGCTGTCTTATCCAGTTTTACTGTTACAGTCCCGGTCGTTTCATTCCCAACTTTATCTGTAGCAGTATAGGAAATAACCTGTTCCCCTTCGGCGGTGACTTGAACCGCCTCACTTACCTGGTCCACACCGGAAAAAGCATCGTAAGCGTTAAAGGTTATCATCACATCGGCATTGTTCCAACCTCCAGCGTTAGGAGCAGGGCTTAGCGCAGGCTCCACCACCGGACCAGATTGGTCGATTTTAACTTTTAATTTCTTTGCTGTTTCCGTATTACCGGCTTTATCCACCGACCAGTAATCCACCGTATAGATACCTTCAGCAGTAAAGGATAATGTGTTACCCTCAACAACTTCACCATCATTAACCTTATAATATGTGGCTGCAACACCGCTGGCATCATCCGTTGCCGTCAGGTTGATTTGTACCGGTTCCTTCACCCAAACACCATTATTTAAATAGTCATGGGTGGTCACCGGCGGTGTATTGTCTTTGTTGCCAGCCGCACCAAAAACTCTAATATCATCAACAGCTACCTCATATTTCCGGCGACCAATACCAAGGCCGTATTTGAAATGCAGTTTTGCAAAAGACGAATAGTGCTTGTCTTTGGCGTTGATCAATGTTACAAAACCACGACCATCGCCAAAATCACCCAGCACTTTTATCCTGCCTTCCCCACCTGAGGTTGGTTCCAGTTCCATGCGCATGGTAATCCATTTTCCCACCGGTACAATAGCAGAAGAAAACTTCTCGTCAATAAACTTGGGAATAAGACGGTCATAGCGCATCAAAAGTAAACTTGTCATCATTAACGGATGCCGTTCAAAGTTTGGGATAAAAACCAAACTATAAAGCTCTTTGCCTTTGCTGTCAGTTAAAGAAACCGTTGTTACCTTTCCTTCAATTAAACACTTTTTGGACTTTTCTTGTTGATAATTGAGTTTCCATTCCACAACCACCGGTCCCTTGTTCCGGTCGGCTTCAAACGAAGGGGTATAGATCTCAGAAAACTCACAGAGTATTTTATCCGGCGTGACGGATCTCATATATCGACCGGACGTATCAAGTACCCAATACGTCGGTTCCTTTCCGGTAAAGCCCAAATCGGCCAGGCTTTTCCCGGAGGCAAAACTTTCACTATAAAGTAAGGTGGTATTTCCCAACGAAACCCCACTCACACAGATTGAACAAAGCAATACAAATAAGACCACCATTTTCATGTAATTACGCATGTGGATCCCCCTCGTATCATCCTATATAGTGATAAACAACCACAAAATATTAATAATGTTGTAAATGGTAATATACCAAGAGTAATATATTAAACTTTAATTTTTATGTCAAAATTTGTTACGCTTAATTATCTATTCTAATCCGGCAATATCTTTAATTTTTACCATATTGTTTAGTTTTTTATCTAACATTAAAAGGAAGACGTCTACAAACTAAAACAACCGCCTGTTCAGGCGGTTGTTTGCTTTACAGCACTATAATTTTTATTAATATGTTACTACTGCATTACCCACAACACCTAACAGTTCTCGGCGTTGGTTATGCTATCCCCCAGGATCCGGGCCTGCAGCATCTCCAAGAACAAGTGAAAGACCCGCTGGTTGTCCTTGGCCAGGTTTTCCCTGGTCAGGTCCAGCGCTTTCTTGAGCTCCCCATTGACATAATAAGCGCGGGCCAGCGTATCCAGGAAGGCCACATCCTTATTTTTTGTCAGTGCACAGGCCTTCTTCGCATACTGTAAGGCCTTTTCTGGATTTAGCAAGTTAAGATTGAGATAGCCTGTATAGAGCATGGCCAGGTTATTGTAGGCCACCGCCTCTTTGGGATAGAGCCGGATAATCTCTTCGTACGTTGCAACGGCCTCCCTCTGATCAAACATGTCATAAAGAGATGCTTTGGCCAGCAATAACTCTTTATTCTTCGGGTTCTTGGCAAGCTTCTGTTCAATCTCTTCCAATTGCTGCTTAGCGGCATAATTAGTATATAAGGCCAAGTGTTCGCCGTCCAACACAAAGATAATGGTAACCCCGGAGTCTAGCGGAACTATGGTGGCTTCCCCTTTATCATCCACCGACAGGTTGGTGACAATTACTAAATACTGATTTATCCAATTGTCAAAAGGTAGAATCTGGAATTCTACATTCTCCAGTTTCCCGGCCTTTGGTATAACCACTCGCAAGCCAAGACCGGCGCTAATGGCCTGCCTGGCTTTCCCCAGGATGCTCCGGCGGTCCCGGACTGTAAGTCCCTGCCAAAATACCTCCGTATCAAAGATTGTGTTATAAAGCGCATACTCCAGCGATTCCCTGGACGCCACCAATTGCTGGGTCGGCATATCCCCGAAACGGTCCACCAAATTAATGTGGTATGAGGTTTCCGCCTGCCCCGGCACACCACACCACAGGCAAACAGCCATTACCACAATCAACAAAACCAGCCATCTTCTCATTCTTCGTCCATCTCCCAAAGCTTAACATTTTTGCCCTGCTTAAACCATTGGTCTTGTAAATAAACCAAACCAAAGAAAAAAACATAAAAGAGGGTCGCTTTCAAGGAGTTCCAATAATGGTAACGGATCAAACCCCATTCCACAAAGGCCCGTTCCCCGAGGGCATTGGCGGCGATCCAAAAACTCCAGTTCAACCAAGCCCATCTTGGATATTTGTTTTGCAGATAAACCGCAAGTCCCCCCGAAGGCGGCGCAATACCCAGATCCGACCAGAGGCTGAGCCCGCCGGTGTTGGGGCCGATATACTCCCACTGGAGGTAAACAACGCCCAAAAGATCACAGACAGTGGCCAAAAGAGCGGTAAAAAGCAAAGTCGGGTAATACCTGCGCCATTTTTGCCGGGGTACAATAATAAAGAAGAGGAACCATAACATAAGACCGACTAAGGGATATGCCATGTCTACCTTCACCTTCGCCCTTGTTTCCCTTATTCTGTCCCTCCGGGCGGCAAGATAAGCATGGCAGCAAAGAATTTTATTTAACGCAGTTGCCAAACAGCCTCGCCGGGCTGGAGCAACGGGGTCTTGCCCTGGATACGACTGAGATAAGTTTGGAAGCTCAAGACAGGAACCTTTTTCTGCAGATGGAACCAGCCGTCTCGCCATGTGAACTCATAGACTTGGCCGTGGCTCTTGCCCGCCGCATCCAGCTGAAATCCAGCCAGTTCCACGCCCGCGGAGCTTTTAAAGAGCTGAAACTCATCATACCAGACTTCCCCTGTATGCAGCCGCACCCAGGAACCGTTGGTCAAGCGGTAAAACTCCACATTGACCCTTTGTCGGCCGGTTTGTTGGTGTAACCCGCGCCTGACCAGCACCAACTCCCGGCCGTTCTCTTCATTCAAATCAAGATCCACAAAATAGACCCCTGTTGCAGGGTTGCCTTCGCCCAGCTTAAGTGGGGCGCCAATTGGCTGCAGATGCAACTGGCCGCCACCTTGGGAGAAGTAACCAAGCCTGTACTGGGGTGGCCAACCTTGATGGTCGGTGCGGAACAAGGCCAGATGATCCATGGCGCCGTCCCTGTTCAAATCCCCCGCAAACCAACTGCGGATCCGGAGGGCTGCCATATGTTTGGCGATATAATCCTCCACATCGACAACGCCTTTTTCCGTATCGGGCAAGACGCCGTTAAAGGCCGGGACCTTCTCCGGATTGGTGCGTAAAATCGGCGTCTCATAGCCCTGACTGGTCCATTCAGTTTCTTCGGACCGGTAATAGCTGCGCTTAAATTCACGAAGACTCATTGCCGTCCCATTCTCCGGCGCAAAGAAGCCATAACCGCCAAAGGACCCGTCGGCTTTGGCAACAAAAGGCCTCACCGTAACCAAGCCGTTTCGCTGCAAGTCGGCGGCAATCACCCGGTAATACAGCCCCTCCGGCCCCACATTCTCCGTCATCCATAGATAATAATTGGCTTGGATAGAGGCGGCCTCCACAAAGCCTTCACCGGTATTGGCATAAGCCGTCAACTGCAGCATAGGTTTGTCGGCCGCCGCGTTTCCCACCACCACCGGATGGGACAGTCCTTCGCCCTGCACCAGGTAGATCGGTTGGTAAAAACGGCCCTCCGGGTACCGGCCTAAGCCATAATTTTTACAATCAAGCAAGGTTAGTTGGTAAGCTCGCTGCTCGTGGGACCAATCGGCAATGCCCGCTTGGAGCAGGACCCGTCGTTCATCCGCCGGGTCCGGCACCAGATAGGCCAAGAGGTACTCCACATCGGTATCCAGATCCAAGGCGGCATCGGGCAGATAATCCAGGAGAAAGGCCTTGGACGGCAGCAGCGCTTCCAAGGCCGCCCGTCCTTTGGGGATCATCAGAGGAATCATGCTCTCGCCAAAACGGTACTTTAATTGTCCCGACTCCTCCCGGCCTTTAAAAATCTGGGGTCGCCAGCGCGCCTCAGCAAACAACCAGTAATCCCCGGCGGAAAACCGGTATTCCTGGTCTTCGGAGACAAAACGTCCATCCTGGAACACATGGCTTTTGACCCGGAAGAACCAACCGGTTTCCTGGTCCGTCTCCTCCACCGTTCCTTGGCCGTTATCCGGGGAAAGCCCTAATCCCAACTCCTGGTCCTCCGGCACTGTCCGGTCTTGGTCGGGCTCCAAATTAACCTCATGGATCACCCATTCGCCCCGGTAGTTAACGAACTGGAGGTCCACATCAGCCCGGACCTCTGCCACCTTCCGGAAGATACCCCCCTGGGAAACATGCACCTGAATCTCCCCTTGCTTCCCGTCGGGAGAAAACACCAGCCAAAAGTCGGTAATTCCATCGGCATTCACATCACCGGTCTGCATTAATGTATAGTATTCCTCCGAACCCTTTCGCCGGAAATAACCAGCCCGGCCCAGGTCAACCCGGTATATTTGCGAATAACCATAGGCAGAGGGATCCAGCAAACAAACCCAGCGAGACATCCCTTGCTCCACCAAAAGGAGGATCTCATCTTTCGGGTCCCGATCAAAAGCTGGGTCCGTAATGGCTTGGACAATCCGGGCGCCCGCCGGCAGGTAATCCGTCAGATTAATTCCTGCCTCCACGTTAACCCGAGTCATAATGATTATCCCAAATAGCACAAGAGATGCCATCAAGCGTCGTATTCCCTTGGTCATGCTCATCCCCCCAGGCAATATTTCACCATAAAGCGCGAATCTCCTTCGTCTCATGGTAATACCCTTATTAACCCAGGTGGCACCAGGAAAGCAGCGGGAGCCGCCAGTGTACTTTCCGGCCTGGCCTCGGACGGGCTTGAGCTCCGGCAGGGCCAGCTTTGGTTTCGAGCGGACCGGATCAGAACAATTGGCCGGGATGGACGGGCAGGACCGCCACGGGAAAATAAAAAAGGGCGACCTATAGCACCCTTTTCCTTTTCTTATCGGTTCAATCGCCCCATCCTGCCCACTTGGCTATACCTTGCACCCGGTAAAGGTCGGTCCGGCGGTGCTTCAGCACCGGTAGCTCCCGGCGGACCTTCTCCAGAACGTCCGGGTCCAGATCTGTTAGGAGCAAAGCTTCCTCCTGATCGGCCGTAACCAGCACCCTCCCCCAGGGATCCACCGCCATGGAATGACCGTAGGCCTGATAATCCAAATCCCGGTGGGGGGCAGGCGATACCCCGACAGTGAAGACCTGGTTGTCAACGGCCCTTGCCCGCAGGAGCAACTCCCAATGGGCCGGACCGGTCACAGGATTGAAGGCGCCGGGATAAACCAGTAACTCAGCACCGGCCAAGGCCAAAAGCCGGGCATATTCCGGGAAACGCAGATCATAACAAATGCCGATGCCCGTCTTGACGCCAGCCAGGTCCACCAGAGCGGGCGCCATCCCCCGCTGTAAAGCAGCGGACTCTTGAAAACTGACCCCCTCCGACAGCTCCACATCAAATAAGTGAAGCTTCCGATGAACTGCCAGTACCCGACCCGTCGGGTCCAGGACATAAGAGGCGTTAAAGATGCTGCCATCAGCTGCCCGTTCCGGGAAAGAGCCCCCGATCAGGTAGTAGCCGCCGTCACAGGCTGCCTGCCGGAGCAGGCCAACAATGGTTCCCTCGCTAGACTCGGCATATTCCGCAAAACCATCTTGCCGATAGGGGCAGGGAAACATCTCCGGCAACACGACAATGTCAGCTCGGGCCTTTGCCGCCTCCGCCAACATGCGCCTGGCTGTAGCCAAATTCCCTGCCACCTCAGGACCCACTTGCATTTGGCAGAGGGCAAGCTTGACCCTTTTCATCGGGCCGCCCCCGAGAACTTACTCCGGGCGCAGCCATAATAGCCAATGATCTCACCCAGGGAGTAATACCGGCCGTTGCCATAGGCGAAGCCGTCCACCAGGATCTCCGCCAGGTCACCTTCAGGGGCATGGACCCGAACCACCTCACCAATGAATAAATCATGGCTGCCCAGATTAATGATTTGCCGCACTTTGCACTCCAGATTGACCGGGCACTCCTGAATTAGAGGGGCTTGTACCAGTTCGCCTTTCACAGGAGTCAGCCCTGTGGCAGCAAATTTATCCACCTCCCGCCCGGAGTGTACGCCGCAAAAGTCAGTGGCATCAAACTCCTTCCTGGAGGGGAGATTCACCACAAACTCCCCGGTCTTGGCAATTATGCCGTGGGAATAGCGGGAGGGCCGGATGCCCAGGCCAACCATCGGCGGGTCAGAACAAAGCACCCCCGCCCAGGCCAAGGTAATGATGTTGGGCCGACCATTGGCATCTGTGCAGCTAACCATCACAGCGGGCAACGGGGATAGCACTGTTCCAGGTTCACGGCTGATCTTTTCCATCTCTGCTTCAACTCCTTTTGCATTAATCTCAATCCTAAGTATTCTTCTACTTTAAAGTTCAATTATCCCTTCAAATTCACCAAGGATTCGGCATTTCCCTCTTCCTTGCCGCTGCGGTCTCCTGCAGTTTCTTTGACAGGTAGGCCAACCGCCGCCAAACCCTCCGGGCCTCTTCCCCCTGGAGCAACCGGGGCTGTTCACCCAGGATCCGCACAGGCAAAAAACGGACTTGCCGCAGGCCCGCCCGGTCGAAGCAAGCTTCCAGGATCAAGCCTTCCCGGCGGTCCCAAACCTTCTGGTCAAAAACAAAATTACCAAGACTAAAGGCAGCCGCACCCTTCCCGCCAAATACCACCCCCTGAATGACATGGGGATGGTGGCCAACCACCAGGTCCGCCCCACACGCCAGGAGTTCCCGAGCTAGCTGACGCTGGAAGGGGTTGGGCAAACCCTGGTATTCATCACCCCAATGGACAGTAACTACCACCACATCGGCCCTGCGCCGCGCAGCCGCTAGCTCCCGCCGCATCTCCTCCGTGTCCACCGGGTTTACCCCGGCCCGGTCCGGCCCGGCCCGCCACTCCACGCCTGTACGGGTGTAGGTGAACCCCGGCCGCACCTCGGTATAGGCTAAAAACGCCGCCCGGATCCTGTTTACCGTTTCAAAATGGATTCGCCGCGCCTCCGCCCGGTTCCGTCCCGCGCCCAGCGGCGTCATGCCATGGCTTTTGACAATATCCAACGTATCCGCCAGGGCCTCTGGGCCATAATCCAAAATATGGTTATTAGCCAGGGAAACCAGATCAAAACCAGCCGCCCGCAAGGCAGCGGCAGCCGCCGGGTGTCCTCGGAACATGTTGATCTGGCACCCCCTCAGGCTGAGGGGACATTCCAGGTTGCCGAGGGTCCGATCCGCCCTGGCCAGGATTGGGGCAGTTCGGGCAAAAACATAACGATAATCCCCACCCTGCTCTTTGACAGTGCGCGCCACGCCCCGGTCCAGCATGATGTCCCCCACCGCCGTCAGGGTCAGCCTTTCCTGCCCGTACAACCAACGGTTCCAGGAAAAGCCCCGTTTTATCCGCCGGATCAATTTTATATTCCGCAGTTGCCAGCCCAGCTCCTCCCACCAGGCCAAAGGACGCACTGGACTTAGCACAACCCAACCGCAACCGGGAAAACCGTCGCCGCCCCGGTCCTGGAAACTGAGCCAATCGTTACAGCCAACCTGCAACACCCTGACTTCCGGCACCAGTTGGGGCCAGTACAGAACAGCCAGACCACCCGGTTCACGGGCCAATCTTTTACCTAAATCCGGATCCGGACCGGAAAAACAGACAATCGCCCGGTCTTCACCACCGAGTTCCGCCCAGTTTCGGATCTTGCCCGCCAAAACCTGCTGCAACTCTTCCCCGGAGATGTCTTGCACCGGGTTCCAGTAATAAACTGCGGGAAAACGGGGGATTCGCCCCAGGACCAACTCCCCTGCCACCGGTGGCTCCGTCCGGAGCTCCATCCGATAAACATCTGCAGGTTTCCCCGGCCGGGGCCACCCCCACCGGAGGGGTCGGGCGGTCTCCAGCACTAACATCCGGTAGACGCCGTACAAGATGGGGTCGCCGGTGACATACACCTCCCGCCGACCCAGGATCGACAGGCCGAAGATTGAAGTGAAAAATATGGCAACCAAGCCCGTCTGCATAGTCAGCCCGGCTAATAACCGTTCAAGTCTCCCAACACACATCACCAACCATCTTCGCCGCCTTCCAGTAACATCCATTATTTCTAGCCAAGGTTAACGTGAATGCTTTAGAGAGCAAGTGGTTAAGATGATTTCCGGTACTGTTTTGGTTGACGGTAGATCATATTCAAGGAGCGAAGGAAACCATGAGCCAAAAACCACTGCCGACACCGGAACAAGCCCGTTACCAGCAACTAATTAAGGAAATGGAACCTCCGGCCAGATACACGGCCAACGCTTTGTGGGCTTTCTTTTCCGGCGGCCTCGTCTGCGTCATTGGCCAATTTTTTATTGACCTTTATGCGGCCATCCTCCACCTGCCGCCGGTGGAAGCCAGCAACCCGGCGGTGGCCACCATGATCATGCTTGGTGCTATCCTCACCGCCTTCGGTGTCTTTGACCGCCTGGCCCGTTACGCCGGGGCCGGACTGGCCGTGCCGGTCACGGGCTTTGCCAACTCCATGGTCTCCGCAGCCCTGGAGTACAAGCAAGAAGGCTTTATCCAGGGGATTGGCAGCAAGATCTTCATCCTGTCTGGTTCCGTCATCACCTACGGGGTGGTTACCGCCTTCTTCGTCGGGTTGATCCACGCTTTATTAAAGAGGTGACCGAAAATCGGGAAAAAACTTGGCCGCCAGACCTTTCAGATGGCAACGCCGCCCATAGTCATCGCCACAGGCACGACCGTCGGGCCCTTCGAAGGCCAAAGCCCGCTGGCCAAAGACTTTGATCTAATCGCCGGCGACTTGACCCTGGGCCAGGCCAGCTTCGAACTGGCCGAACGCGAACTGATGAACTCCGCCTGCCTGAAAGCCATGCAAAAGGCAAAGCGGACGGAGAAGGATATTGACCTGTTTATCGCCGGCGATCTCCTCAACCAGATCATTACCTCCGGCTTTAACGCCTCCCTCTTGGGGTTACCGTTCTTTGGGGTTTACGGGGCTTGTTCCACCTCCATGGCCGGCTTGGGGCTGGGGGCCATGCTCATCGACGGGGGCTTCATCGGCACGGCGCTGACCGCCACCTCCAGCCATTACTCCGCAGCAGAACGGCAATACCGCTACCCCACGGAGTACGGCAACCAGCGCCGCCCCTACGGGCAATGGACCGTTACCGGCGCAGGGGCCGCCCTCCTGACAACCCAGGGTAAGGGCCCGCGGGTAACCCATGTCACCGTCGGCAAAATGACGGATTTCGGGGTCAAAGATCCCCTGAACATGGGAGCAGCCATGGCGCCAGCCGCCGCCGATACTATGTTGCGCCATTTTGCTGACACCAAGCGGATGCCAGAGGATTACGACCTCATTGTCACCGGTGACCTGGGCGAGTTCGGCGCGGAGATCCTGCGGCGTTGGATCAAGGAGACCGGCGGTTTAGAATTGGGCATCCGCTACAAAGACTGCGGGGCCATGATCTATGACCGGGTCAAGTACCCCCAAGTAGCCTCCGGAGGCAGCGGTTGCGGCTGTTCCGCCGTGGTGGTCTTCGGCCACCTCTTCCGGGAGATGGAACGGGGGCGTTACCGCCGGATCCTGGTGATTGCTACCGGTGCCATGCATAGCCCCACCTCTGTCATGCAAAAACAGACTATTCCCTGCATCGCCCATGCCGTTGCCTTTGAATTTCCGTAATAACACCAAAAAAGCACCGGCCTGCAAGCTTTAACGGCCGGGCGGGAAAAGCGAGGTTGAAGATCTTGCGCATTATATGGTCAACCTACCTGGCAGCCTTTCTGGTGGGTGGTTTAATCTGCCTTGCCGGGCAAGTAATTTACGACCGGACTAAATTAACCATGGGACACATTCTCACCGGCATGGTCATCCTGGGCGGGATCCTAGGCGGGCTCGGCCTGTACGATCCCCTGATCAAGTTTGCCGGGGGAGGAGCCTCCATGCCCATCATCAGTTTCGGTAACTCTTTGGCCAAAGGCGCCATCTCCGAAGCGGGCAAGACCGGACCGATTGGCATCCTGACCGGCATGTTCGAACTGACCAGCACCGGTATTACTGCCGCCATCATCTTCGGTTTCCTGGCAGCTATTGTCTGCAGGTCAAAAGGGTAAACAAACCATATGCAAACCCCAACTTCTTCAAGGAAACAAGCGTTAAATGGGCAGGCCAAAACCCTTCAGCCACTTGCCCATCGACTGCACTAGCCCCAGCCAGGGGTTGGAATTAGGCGCGGGAGATGCCTGTTCACCAAGGCTGCTCATTAACATCATTGCCAGGGGCAGTAACTTTTGGACCTCCATCCCCCGGGGCAGCAGCCTTGCCAAGCCCAAATTGGGGAAAAACTCTGGAAGGAATTTAAACAAGTTTTGCAAGAGGCTACGCAACTTCTCTCTATTCACTGCGGGTTTTGCCAAGGCCGCCTCCGCCGGCGTTGCCGTTGCCGTCAACCCAAAAAGGGCCTTCAGATTCAGGTAACCAGTACCTTGGTCATTTTCGCCATATCCCCGGTCCTCTGCCGCGCTGAGCAAACGTTCTTTGACGCTGATCGGATCCAGGCGCGGCTCCTTCTCCAGGATAAGCGCCGCACTCCCCGCCACGAAAGGGGTCGCCATGGAGGTGCCGGAGTAACTGACGTAACCGCCGCCGGGTTTCAGGGATACAATATTGGTGCCCGGAGCGAGAATATCGGGCTTAATCAGCTTATCGACCGTCGGTCCCCGGCTTGAAGAGTCGGCGATCCGGTCATCCCGCCGGTCAACGGTGTTCCGATCATCAATATTACCCACCGTAATCAGGGAGGGAGCGATCCCCGGCGTAGTAATGCTGCCAGCCTTCGGCCCCGCATTGCCGGCGGCGGCGCAGACCACTATCCCGCTTTCCCAAGCCGCCTCGGCGGCACGGCTCAACGGATCCGCCTGATAACCCTTCTCCGCCGCTGCGCCCAGGGAAAGATTGAGCACACGAATGTTATACCACCGCCGCCGTGCTACCACCCATTGAATTCCCTCTACCACCAGGGAGATTTCACCGCTGCCCTTTTCGTCCAAGGCTTTGACTCCCACCAGATAGCACTCGGGCGCTACCCCCCGGTACCGCCCGCCGGATTGGCCGCCGTTTCCCCCGATAATCCCCGCCACATGCGTACCGTGGCCATTGTCATCGTAGGGCTGTCGCCGCCCATTCACCAGATCCTTCCAGCCAATAATCCGGTTACGGGGCCGCACCAGGTCCGGATGGGGATCAATGCCTGTATCCAGCACGGCTACGACCACTCCACGCCCGGTATATCCTTCTTTATATGCAATGTCACCATAGACCGACGGCACCGCCATGTTCAGTTGGGGTTTAACCTGCTGATCCACCCAGACCATCCGGGGCTGCTGATCGGGAATCAACCGGCGAAGCCCGGCCACGGAAATCTCCACCGCCAATGAATTGATGATGGGCAACTCCCGGATCACCCTGCCGCCCAACCGTTGAATACACCGATGGACCGACCACCGCCGGGCCTGCCGGAAGGAGTCATACTCGATGATGACTTGAACCATGCGTTCTTCCTCAGAACTTAAAAACGCTTCCACCTCCGGGGTGACGCGTCCTTGGATCATTCCTGCCCTTTTCAATGCTATCCCTCCCCCGAAATGCTCACTGAATTTTATGAGGGGAGCAGGACAAGAGAGACCCCAAACAATTATTTGATGCGCAAGACCCTTATTTTTAGGCAGAAATCCCCTTTCAGCGGTGGTCTTCACCGGACAACCGTAAAAGGTCCCCTAGCAGTAATCTATTGACAGCCAATTTTTACCTATTGACTTTTTTAAATTGTTAGAATAAAATAATAACACCCTTACGATCAGGAGGGTGAAAATGAGCAAAACAATTCGGCGAAAGCGAAGAACCCTACACCTTAAGGCATTTTGGGTTCTTCTTCTCCTTACAGCCTTTCTCGTCCCCCATGCAACCGCTGAGTTCCTACCCACAGAGGGATTAAATACTGCCGTTGCCTTGTATTACCAAGGAAAATTCGAGGAAAGCCTGGAGCGCTTGCGAAGCTTGGCCCGGTCTTCGCCCGGGGATGTTCAGATCCAACTTAACTACATTCGCTTATTGCGGGAGGTCGGCAGGTACGACGAAGCCCTACCCGTGCTGGGACGCCTGGTGGCTAACCACCCGAAACACACCGGGTACAGGTTGGCCATGGTTTCTGCTGTCTATCTGGGAGGCTATTATGACAGGGTCATTCAACTGACCACAGCCGACGATGATGCCGCTATCCTTTTTTGGCGCGGCCTGGCCCTGGCGGAAAGCGGGAAGACTGCAGCAGCCATTAAAACTTTGGAAGACTCAATCGCCAAAGAACCCTTCAATCCCAGCGCCCATTTTCATTTAGGCCGGCTCTATGCCCAGACCGGTGACTTAACCAAGGCGGATCTGCATTACAGAAAAACCCTAACCCAGGACGCCAATTGGTCTGCGGTTTTCTTCCCCTTGTCCCAAGTTAACCTGGCCCTGGGCAAACCGCAAACGGCCTTTGACTTATTAACCAAGGCAAAAAACGTCTTCCCGGCCGACCCCCGGCTTGCTCCGGCCATGGCCAAACTAACCTCCGCTTATCCCGGAATCGGGCAAAAACCCACCGAAGCTTTAGCCGACCCTGCCAAGATCGTCCCACCTACAGTAGCCGCCCTGGCCAAGAACAGGGAGAAGATCCCCGAAATCCGCATCGGCCTGGCGGAAAAGGTTAAGGAGGTCATTATTAAAACCGGTGGTCCTTACCTGCTTGCCGCTGCAGATACTACCCCTGTCCTGGAGGGATCCGCCGGTCATCTGCTCCGTTTCCGTCTTGGTCCGGAAGGGATGACCGTCACCGTAAATAACGGCGTAGAACTGCTCAAAACAGGTCAACCACTGACGCTGGTTTATAAAAAACCGGAACACACCACCGTAATCTTTAATCTCGACTTTGGCCAGGGTTGGTATTGGGCCGGGCGGGAAAACCGGGCCTACCGGGGAGCCCTTGAATTCCTGCCAAGAAAGGACGGTTTGACTATTGTCAACCGACTCAATATCGAAGAATACCTTTACTCCGTGGTCCCGTCCGAAATGTCCGCCAAGTGGCCGGCCGCCGCTTTGTGCGCCCAAGCCGTAGCAGCCCGCACCTACACTTGGGCCAACTTGGGGCGTTTTGCCAGCCGCGGCTTTGACCTGCTGGCCTCCGTGGTCTCCCAAGCCTACAACGGGGTCAAAGCCGAGTCCCCTGCCGCCCACGCCGCCGTGGACAGCACCCGAGGCCTCATCCTAACCTACGACGGCAAACCCATCGGTGCCTTTTTTTCCGCCAACTCCGGCGGCTATTCTGAGGACAGTGAGAATTTATGGAGATTTACCGCTCCTTATCTTAAAGCCAATCCCGATCCGAAGCTAACCTTCCGGATGCCCCTGCCACCGGAAGACTTGGCCGACTGGCTCACCAAATGCCCCCGGACCGCCAGTTCACACCCGGATTATTCGGCCCGGAGCGCCTACCGGTGGACCTACTGGTTATCCCGGCAGGAGTTGGAGGCCCGTTTGGGCCTGGGGGACAAACTGGGGGCAATCAAGGAGTTGCGCACAGCCGGGCGGGGCGCCAGCGGCCGCGTCCGCACCGTGCTCATCCGGGGTGACAAGGGGGAACACCGCCTGTCCGGCGAGGCCATCCGGCGCACCCTCGGCGGGCTGCGCAGCACCCTGTTTACCGTCGAGCCAAAACTGGGCAAAGACGGCAGGCCGGAGTACTTTATCTTTACCGGCGGCGGTTGGGGCCATGGCATTGGACTTGACCAAAGCGGCGCTGCCGGCCTGGCTGCGGAAGGTTGGGACTTCCGGCAGATTTTAAGCCATTACTATCCCGGCGCCATACTGGAATCCATCTATTAGTCAGCTTTTGTTGACAATTCTTTACCAAACCGGCCATGATCCGAAAGACCCGCCTCCGCTTCTGCGGCGGGTCTTTTTGTTACAATTTGTTTAAAACGGCATTATTTGCCCCTAATTTTGCCTAATGATAACGTAATCCGGCGAAATGCGCCGAAGATGCCCTAGATTCATCTGGACAACCCAATATGTGGTGTTGTAAGATAACAATGGCATCTAGATGTAGTGTTTGAACAAGGAGGGACCGGTTGTGCAGTTATCAGAGAATGCTCGAACCGTCTTAGAACGCCGCTACCTGGCTAAAGAAGGAGGCCGTGTTATCGAAACCCCTGAAGACATGCTTCGCCGGGTAGCAAAGAACATTGCCGGTGTGGAAGGAACCAGCTTTGGCAAGACACCGGAGGAAGTAGCGGCAATCGAAAACGAATTTTACAACCTGATGGACCAATTGAAATTTATGCCCAACTCTCCCACTTTGATGAACGCTGGCAGGGATCTACAGCAACTGGCCGCCTGCTTTGTTCTACCCATTGAAGACTCCATGGAGTCCATCTTTGAAACGCTGAAGATAGCGGCCCTCATCCACAAAAGCGGTGGTGGAACAGGCTTTAGCTTTTCCCGGCTGCGTCCCGCCAACGATACGGTCGGCAGTACCGGCGGGGTAGCCAGTGGACCCATCTCATTTCTGAAAGTGTATAACGCCAGCACCGAAGCTGTAAAACAAGGCGGAACCCGGCGCGGGGCCAATATGGGCATTCTCCGCGTTGATCACCCGGATATCCTTCAATTTATTGACGCGAAAAAGAACACTGGTGAAATCACCAATTTCAATCTCTCCGTCGCCATTACCGACGCCTTTATGGAGGCTGTGACCAAAGGCGAAGACTATTATCTCATCAATCCCAGGAACGGCAGTCCAACCGGGCGTCTTAACGCCCGGGAAGTCTTTAACCAAATTATCCATTCCGCCTGGGCCTCTGGGGAACCTGGGGTGATCTTCATCGACCGGATGAACGAGGGCAATCCCACCCCTCACATCGGCGCCATTGAAAGCACCAACCCCTGCGGAGAACAGCCATTACTGCCCTATGAGGCCTGTAACCTTGGCTCTATCAACTTGTCCCTGATGGTAAAAGACGGTGAGGTGGACTGGGATGAACTGCGCCGCGTCGTCCATCTCTCCGTTCGTTTCCTGGACGATGTAATCGAAGCCACCCGTTATCCCATTCCCAAAATTGATGAGATGGTAAAGGGTAACCGCAAGGTTGGCTTGGGTGTAATGGGCTGGGCTGAAATGCTGATTTTACTGGGCATCCGTTATGACTCCGAAGCGGCCGTGGCAACCGCCCGTCGGGTGATGGCCTTTATCAATAAGGAATCCAAAGAGGCCTCAGCAAAACTGGCAGAGGAACGTGGCTGTTTCCCCAACTTCAAGGGCAGCATCTATGACCGCCCCGGACAACTGCCGCTTCGGAACGCTACAACAACCACTATTGCGCCCACCGGTACCATCAGCATTATCTGCAATACCTCCGGCGGCATCGAACCCCTGTTCAGCATTGCCTTTACCCGGCAAATACTGGACAACGACCGTCTGATCGAGGTTAACCCGATCTTTGAGCGCATGGCCAAAGAAGGTGGCTTTTACAGTAAAGAACTCATCGCCGCCATTGCCGATAAAGGTACCTTGGAAGGTTTTGCGGAAATCCCCGAGCGAATCAAGGAACTCTTCGTCACCGCCCATCAAGTGAGCCCGGAATGGCACATCCGGATGCAAGCGGCTTTTCAAGAAAACACGGACAACGCCGTTTCCAAAACCGTCAACTTTCCCCGGGAAGCCACCCCGGAGGATGTGGAGAAGGTTTATCACCTCGCCTTTAAGCTTGGCTGTAAAGGTGTTACCGTTTACCGGGATGGCTCCATCGAAAACCAACCCATGCAAAAGGGCGTAACCAAGAACTCCAAAGAAACAGGGGATACAGCTGCTCAAAGCAAAACGATGCAGCCTCTCTCCACAGGCGAATGGGGTAAAATCCGCCCGGTACACCGGCCGGTCCGCCTGACCGGGATTACCGACGGCAAGGTCACCCCTGAGGGCAATCTTTATTTAACCCTCAACCTCCATGAAGGCCATCCCTTTGAGTTGTTTGCCCAGATCGGCAAGGCCGGCAGTGACGTGGCCGCCTTTACCGAGGCCATCGCCCGCTTGATCTCCCTGGCTTTCCGCTCCGGTATTGATCCGGAGATTGTCGCCGATGAGTTGGTGGGGATCGGGGGGAGCCGTTCTGTCGGCTTTGGCCCCCACCGGGTCCGGTCCGTTCCCGATGCCATCGGCCAGTTTATCTTCGACTACCTGAACAACCCCCTGTCCTCCGGCAGCCAGCAGTCGACCGCCACCCAGGAGCAATTGGCCCTTGACCAGCCAACTCTTCCTGCCGCCGCAGCAGTCCCACCACCTCCTGAAACCAACGGCAACAAGCGGGGCAAGGTCCGGTTCAATCTTTGTCCTGTCTGCGGCATGTACGCCTTCGGCAACTTCGAAGGCTGCGCCAAATGCCTGGCCTGTGGCCACTCGGAATGTTAATCCATGTTTTATAGTTAAATATTTACGGGCCCCCTCCTGTATAATTCATTTGTTACTTTGTTTGCCGAACTCCCGGTTCGTGAGTTCGGTTGTTTTCTGTTGATGAAATCTCTCCCGGCCTCTTATTTTCAACTTTAGGAGTGTTGATGATATGACCACAGTTCTCCTTTTAACAATCTCCAACGTCTTCATGACTTTCGCCTGGTACGGCCATCTGAAATTCAAAGACTCGCCTTTGTGGAAGGTAATCCTGGTCAGCTGGTTAATCGCTTTTGTGGAGTATTGCTTTCAGGTTCCGGCCAACCGGCTGGGGCATGCCCACTTTTCCGCCGCCCAGCTTAAGATCATACAGGAGGTCATTACCCTCATTGTCTTCAGCGTCTTCTCTGTGCTTTATCTCAAGGAGAGCCTAAAGTGGAATTATATTGTGGGCTTCCTATTGATCCTGGCAGCCGTGTTTTTCGTCTTTAAAAGGTGGTAAAAACACTTATAAACTAGGCAAAAAATTTTTTGTAAAAGTTCGTACGTAGACAAGGAAAAGTTTTTTTGGTGTCGTAGTAATTATTATAATTTTTATAACCAATAAGAGGAGGTAATATTGGTGGATATTGGAAAGGGTATTCAACGGAGTTTCGAATTATTCACAAAAAATGCAGGTCTTCTCATCCCAGCGGGTATCGTGGTCATGTTGATTTCTATTTTTACCTTCGGTATCCTTGGCGGTATTATGATGGGTGGCTTCCTAATGTTGTGCCTCAAGGTTATGCGCGGTGAAAAGGGCGAGTTTAACGAGATTTTTACCCATTTTGACAAATTCGTTCCCACGTTTTTGCTGACCATCATGGTATATATCCCTTTCACCATTATCATTATCTCGCTTATTCCTCTTCTTGGCGGCCTTTTCGCATTTGTTGCCGGTCCATTGGTCAATATCGCCTACGCATTTGCCCTGATTCTCATTATCGAAAAGAATTTGGCCCCTGTTGATGCCTTTAAAGAAGCCTTTACAACCATAACTGCAAAAAACCCGGTTATGACTTGGGTTTACGTTTTTGTTTGCGGTATTTTAAGTTTCGTTGGCTCCATTGCTTGTTTTGTCGGTGTTTTGGCTACGCTGCCGTTCGCCCAAATTGCCATGGCCGTAGCTTATAACGAACTTTACAACAATACTCCAGTTACACCCAGCCCCTCCGTGGAAGCTTAATTTATGCCGTAACTTTTCAACAAAAAACGGGACACTGAAAGGTGTCCCGTTTTTTGTTACTTAATTACGGAAATCCAATTGCTTAACCAGATTCAGGCCTATTCGGAAAGCCTCATCCAGGCGCTCTTCTTTCCCAACAAAGTCTTCCTTGGCATAAACCCCTTCAATTGTAATCCGTTGAATGGGAGTGATTCCCAAATAGCCGAAAAAACGTTCAATCGCCTTGATCACATTGGCGCTTTCCGTTGCATCTGCGCTTGCACTGACTGCCACCGCAATTCCCGCTTTCCCCTGGGGAAATCGGGTCTGCCCGCTTCGGGGATCAAACAACGGCAGGCACCGATCGAAAAAAACTTTCAACTGACCGGAGACATTGCCCCAATAGGAAGGCGATGCCACCAGTAATATATCAGCATCTTCAATTGTTTTAATGAGAGCATCCATATCGTCCCGTTGGACACACCGGCGGGTCGTATCACAAATCTTACAGCCTTGACAATAATTAATCTCCATCTTTCCCAGGGCCAGCCGTTCAACTTTAATATCCGTTTCAATCATACCATCAATAATCTGGTCGACGACAAAAGCGGTATTTCCATACTCATTCGGGCTTCCAATAATACAAACGGCTTTCATCTCTTCCTCCTTGAATTGTGGCAATTACTACCATAATACATATAATATTTAATAATACTCCAATATTCCTAAAAATCCTGCTCTTTTCTCCAAGTAATTTACTATTAATCATATCTTCCTGGCTTTACGATGACTCTTCATTATAACAAATACAACAAACTTTTTCAGGCCCATCCCACAGGAAAAACTTGCCGGAACATTAAGATCATCAGCGGTAAGACAGGTAACTTAAACCCGTCTGCCTGATAAAACTGCCAACTTGACAATTTTGTAAAATATTGTTATATTGAATATAACCTTAATTTACCACTTGGACCGCCGCCCTTGGTTCCTCCCATCAATAACCCTCCACGGAGAAAGGAGAAAGGAGTAGTCCCATGAAGGAAATCGAATTGTTACGCCGGATTAGTGGTTACAAGCATGTGATGAAATACTTGGCCGACCGTTACGGGCCCTCTTCCTGGCAGGTTCTACGAATGAGCGTTCGCGTGGACCGTTTGATCAACCAACTGCCCGCCGGGGGCACCAAGCGGCTGGAATGGGACTGGATCTGCCCTTTATGTGCCAAGGAACTCGGCGTCGACGATTCCCTTTGGGGAGAGGACGCCACCCTCAATTACAGCCATCCCTGGCAGCGCCTGAACTGCGACCGTTGCGGCCCAGTCTATTATGAGCTCGTCGATGATGATGTCCGGGTCTTCAGGGTATTAAATTAACGGATGCGCATCCACTAGAAGTATTCCACCCGGACTTGTTTGCCGCGTTTCTGTAAAAGCTCAACCAGTTCCCCAATGACCTGGACCTTCGGCCCCAATCTGACCGGCAATTGTGGATTAAGGTGGGCCGGATTGATCCGCTGCCCCAGGAGGACCGTCAATTCAGTGCAATCTTCCAATAAAAGCCTGGCCAAGCGGCTGGCACCATCCCGTCCATTGGGAATCCTCCCGTCCGAATCGGTCCGGTGAATCATTTCCACCGCCCGGTTGAGGGTGAGGATACCTTCCGTCACAAGATCGATCCCCTCGATTACCGCCGTCGGGGGGATATCTTCGTCTATATACTCCTCCATCCGTGCTTCCTTCCCCCAACACCGCGCTAGGATGTTTGCGGCAGTTCCCCCACAGACCACTTTAATCCCGTCAAACTCCGCCAGGCGTCGGCAGATAACTTCATCATCCTTCGGATCCATGGGCGGCCCGGTAAAGAGGCAGACCTTGACCGGACGCCTGACACTGACACCCACCACCGTGGCATCGTCCCCCGGCCGGAACTGGTAAAGGTTTTCACAAACATCCAACAGATCCCGGACTACCCGTCCCACGCTCCTTCGTTCAGCTTTGACCATCCGTTCGAGATAATCCGCCACATTCTGCCACTGCCAGCCCAAATTCAATACCGCCCCCACGCCGGCGTGGACCACACCATCGCTGATAAGGGCCAAAAAGTCGCCTTCCGCCAATTGAAACCGGGACTCGCGCACAAGCCGCCCGGCTACCTCCCGCGACTGGCTTTGCACTTGATGCTGCTCCTGATGGAGCAGGATCACCGGGGGATTATCAAACTCCACCAGATAAGCCTGGCCAAACCGGTCAATCTCCAACAAGCTCAGGGTGGAGTAGGCCAGTTGCCGGACCTTGCAGGTGGGCAGGGTTTGAATGATCGTGGTAACCACTTCATCGATGGAAGCCCCCTTGGAACGCATGGTAGCAGCAATCTTCGCCGTGAGGGTGGCGAGAATGTTAGCTTTGACCCCGCTGCCCAGGCCGTCGGCCAGAACTATGGTGACGGTATCTTTTCCCCGCACAACCTCCACCTTGTCACCGCAAAGCTCCTCCCCGAACTTAGTCAGGGAGCCATTGGCCACTTCCACAAAAAGCTCATTCATCTGACCCACCGTCCCGGGAGACCAGCCCCATTAGTTGTGTAAGGAGAATCTTGCTCTCTGCCGCCGTCTCCCCCAGTAGCCCAGCGATCTCTTGGACCGTGCGCATCTGTTTGTCAATGACCTCCTGGGCTTTTTGGATAGTCTCTTCCTTTACTTCCTGCATGGCTAAGATCTGCTGTTCCTGGCGGGTAATATCGGCAATCAACGCCAGCACCAGGTCGTGCTCCTCCACCCAGACGATGGTTTGGCGGGTGATCTTCCCGTATTTAGGATAGGTTACCTTCTTCCCCAAAATGGGTTGGTGGTCCTTGGCCACTTGCAGAAAATCATCCACCGGAATCACCAGATCCAGCGGCTGCCCGATCAACCCACCCCGGCTCTGCTGGAACAAATGCTCCGCTGCAGGATTAAACTCCTGAATCCGCAACTCCCGGTCGGTCAGAATGATGGCATTTGGGGTAGCCTCGATGATCGTGTTTGACAAGGACTCCGCCCGGGATTCCATATAGGGCATACACATCCCGACCTCCGCCAGGCCCTGACAGACGGCAATGGCCTTTTCCCGGCAGGACGAATAACCGCAAGCCCCACAGTTAAGTTCATCCTCCGGGCGCACTTTTCCGATTTCCCGTAGCACCTGCCGGATCTCCAGATCCGACGGTTGCTTTCTGTCCATTACCCGGGGCTGATACGTTCGTTTCAGAGGTAGCTGTTCCTCAGCCCAATCACCCTTAGGCCAATTGGACAAGGAGGCCAAGAATTGCTGGCTTTGCGCAGCATACCGTCCCTGCCTGCGGAAGGAAAACCCACCCAAACAGCCCTGCCGGCAGCCCAAAGCTTCAATGAGGCCAGGCTGCACCGTCCCTTTACGCAGGCTTTCCACTAAAAACTCCAGGTCATCAATGCCGTGCAAAATCGCCTGGTTCCAGCCCAAGTCTTCCCCGGCCGCTGGCAACATACCCCCCGGTAGAGGATAGAGCCGGCTGACCCGGTCTTCCTCGGGTAAACGGCCCGGCTCAGCCCGGAGAATCGGTTCCTGCTCCTCCAAGCCTAAATACTCCGCCAACTCGTGAAAGGTCACCACTGCATCAACCGTGCCCAGGGCCCTGGAGTCCCGGGCCTCGCCGATCTTAGCCGGACACGGGGCGATCATAATTACCTTCACTTCACCAAAGCGCTTCTTCAGCAAGCGACCATGGGCCACCATGGGCGAAACCACCGGCACAAGATAGGATAGGAGATCCGGATGGTGCTTTTCAAAGAAGTTCACCACCACCGGACAACTGGTGGAGACCCAAGGCTGGTCCGGATGTTCCCGGACCCATTCTCCCGTGGCCTTTGCCACCAGGGCCGCACCCTCGGCAGTCTCCCGAACCACCTCCGCCCCCTCCGCCTTAAGACGGGCAATTAACCGGGCAACATCGGGAAAATACGAGATTGTACTGGGAGCCAGGGAGACAGCAATGCGTTCTTTACCCAGCCAGGAACGGAGGATCTCGGCGCCCTCCGCCACAAAGGACTTGGCCCGTTGCGGGCAGGAAAGGACACATTCACCACAATGCAGGCAAAGTTCCTCAACCACTTCGGCCTGTCCCCCAGTAAACCGCACCGCCTTAACCGGACAGGTCCGTACGCATTTATAACAGTTCTTACAGTTGGCCGCCGACCGTACGATGAGTCCCATCCGGGTTCCCTCCTCTGATTTTCGGTAATATCACCCAGTCAAACACCGTCCGGACTTCCCCCGGACGGACTCCGCCGATGGGCTCGCCCACAAAGACAAGATTAACCCCTTCAGTACAGCGTCCCTGACAAAAACCGGCTTTGAGCAGGATTCGGTCCTCCAGACCCAACTCCCGGATTAACTCCTTGCATTCCTCAAGTACCGCGTGGGCGCCCCGCATATGACAGGCGCTCCCGACACAAACTAAAAGCTCCATCCAGGGTCTCCCTCCCTGTTTTGGTAAAGGGATTGACAATACGAAAAGAAATGGCCGACAACTTTATTGCCGGAACCAAGCCGTTTTCCCTTTATAAAGAATTTTTCCCTCCCCCGCAAGCAGGGGAGGGAGAATAAACAGGTCATCACATATCCTTATATTTACTGAGAATACCAGGTATTTCATCGGGGATAAGGCGTCCGTAGACGTCTTTGTTCACTGTGAGTACCGGGGCCAAGCCGCAGGCGCCGATGCAGCGGGTTACCTCCAGGGTAAAGCGACCGTCTGCCGTAGTCTCATTGACTTTAATCCCCAGTTCCGAACCAACCCGGTCCACAATGTCCGCAGCGCCCTTCACATAACAGGCCGTCCCCATGCAAATGCCGATCTTGTAGTCGCCCACCGGTTTTAAGGAGAAGAGGGAATAAAACGTGGCTACGCCATAGACATCGCTCAGCGGAACGTTGAGTCCCCGGGCAATCCGCTCCTGGACCACCTCCGGGAGATACCCGTAGATCTCCTGGGCCTTTTGGAGTACTGGAATAAGCCCACCCTCCTGACCGCGGTAATGCTCAATGACTTCATCCAATTCTTTTCGGCGGATCTCATCTCGTTCTGACAACGTTGTCGCCTCCTTCATCCCGGACCTACAGATCCGAACGCTTTTCATAGCTGGTATGCAATAAATGGTGGGACTTTTCGCTTAACGGCTTGCCCAGGAATTTCTGGTATACCTCCTGAACCGCAGGGTTTTCGTGGGATTTCCGGACTTTTTTGCCCAGGTCCTCTCGGTACAAGGCATTGGCCCGCATCTGCAGGGTCTCCTTGGAACAGCTCCGCGGTTGGCCTCCACCGGCAATACAACCGCCGGGACAAGCCATGATCTCAATGAAGTCGTAACTAACCTCGCCGCGGCAGAACCGGCCCAATAACTCACCGGCATTAGCCAGGCCATGGACCACTGCCGCCCGGAGGATCCGGTCACCCACGGCCACAGTTGCCTCTTTGACACCATTAAATCCCCGCACTGCTTCAAATTCGATATGACGAAGCTCTTTTCCTGTTACTGTTTCCACCACCGTCCGCAAGGCCGCCTCCATCACACCGCCGGTGACGCCGAAGATAGCCCCGGCACCGGTAGACATACCCATCGGCAGGTCAAACTCTTCCTCAGGCAATGAGGGCAGATCCAAACCGGCCTCCCGGATCATCCGAGCCAGTTCCCGAGTGGTCAAAACAGCATCCACATCCCGCACGCCGTCCCGGGCCATCTCCGGCCTAGCCGCCTCAAATTTCTTGGCCGTGCAGGGCATGACTGACACCGAAAAGATGGATTTGGGGTCAAGTCCCTGATTCTCCGCATAGTAGGTTTTGACCAAGGCCCCAAAGATTTGCTGGGGTGATTTACACGAAGAAACATTGGCTAATAACTGGGGATAAAAGTGTTCACAATACTTGATCCAACCCGGGCTGCAGGAAGTAATCAGCGGCAAGGGGCCGCCGTTCTCCAACCTGTGCAGTAATTCGTGGCCCTCCTCCATAATGGTGACATCCGCGGCAAATTGGGTATCAAACACCCGGTCAAAACCCAACCGTCGGAGGGCGGCCACCATCTTCCCGGTGACCAGGGATCCTTCCCGCATGCCAAACTCCTCGCCCAGAGCCGCCCGGACCGCCGGGGCAACCTGGACCACCACATGTTTTGCCTTATCATTCAAGGCCTTCCAGACATCATCAATGGCGGAGCGTTCTTTTAAAGCGCCCACGGGGCAGACAGCCACGCATTGCCCGCAATTGGTGCAGGCCACATTGGCCAAGCCCCGGTTAAAGGCCGGACCCACCTTGGTTCTGCTGCCCCGGAAGGCGAGACCTAAAGCAGATACACCTTGGATGTCTTTACAGACCCGGATGCATCGGCCGCATAAAATACATTTATTTGTATCACGAATAATGGATTCACTGGAGCAATCCGGCGGATCATGGCGGACCGCAGCAGGGAAGCGGACCTCCCGGACACCATAGTCCTGGGCCAGCCTTTGCAACTCGCAGTTATTATTGCGGTCACAGGTTAAGCAATCCCGGTCATGGGCAGCCACCAGGAGCTCAATAATGTTCTTCCGAGTCCAGCGGACACGGTCGGTGTTGGTCCGCACCACCATTCCCTCCATAACGGGATGAACACAGGAGGCCACCAAGCTGCGGGCTCCTTCCACTTCCACCACACACACCCGGCAGGAACCTTCTTTCCGCAGTTCCGGGTGGTGACAGAGGGTGGGAATGTTGATACCTGCTTGCGCCGCGGCTTCAAGGATCGTCGTCCCTTCCGCCACCTCAACAGACCGGTCGTTTATGGTCAATTTAATCATCTTCAATGGATTCACCCCATTCTTTCTCGTCTATCGGGAAATGGCCTTGAACGGACATTTAGCAACGCACGCCCCGCATTTTATGCATTTTCCCGCATCCAGCACAAAGGGGGATTTCCGCTCACCGGTGATAGCCCCCACCGGGCATTCTTTGGCACAAAGCCCGCAACCCTTACATTTTTCCGGTTCTATCCGGTAATTTAACAAGGCCTGACAAACACCGGCCGGACAACGTTTTTCATTAATATGGGCCTCATATTCGTCTCTAAAGTAACGGAGGGTGCTAAGAACAGGATTTGGCGCCGTCTGGCCCAAACCACAGAGGGAAGCCGCTTTGATGGTCTCTGCCAAATCCTCCAGGAGTTCAATATCGCCGGGTTTACCCTGACCACCGGTGATGCGTTTCAAGATTTCCAACATTTGTCGGGTCCCTTCCCGGCAGGGAGTACATTTACCACAGGACTCATCCTGGGTGAACTCCAGGAAGAACTTGGCAACATCTACCATGCAACTGGTCTCATCCATCACGATAAGGCCCCCGGAACCCATCATGGACCCAATCTCAGCCAAAGAGTCATAGTCAATGGGAATATCCAGGTATTGCACAGGAATACATCCGCCTGACGGTCCGCCAGTCTGCGCGGCTTTAAAGGTTTTCCCTCCGGGCAAACCACCGCCGATATCATAGATGATCTCCCGTAAAGTAGTGCCCATTGGCACCTCCACCAAGCCGGTGTTGTTGATTTTCCCGGCCAGGGCAAAAACCTTCGTCCCTTTGCTGCGCTCTGTGCCAATACTGGTGAACCACTCTACACCCTTAAGGATAATGGGCGGAATGTTCGCCAGCGTCTCCACGTTGTTAATGATTGTTGGGCAACCAAGAAGGCCCTTGACTGCCGGGAAAGGCGGACGGGGACGGGGCATCCCGCGTTTTCCCTCCACCGATGCCAGGAGCGCCGTTTCTTCTCCACAGACAAAGGCGCCTGAGCCGAGTCGCAGTTCAATATCAAAGGAAAACCCTTTATTAAAGATGTTCTCACCAAGCATGCCCTCTTCCCTTGCCTGCGCAATCGCTGTTCGCAAACGTTCAACGGCAATGGGATATTCCGCCCGGACATAGATATACCCTTGACTTGCGCCGATAGCATAACCCGCGATGGCCATTGCCTCCAAGACTGTATGGGGGTCGCCTTCCAGAACACTCCGGTCCATAAAAGCGCCCGGATCTCCTTCGTCGGCGTTACAGACCACATACTTCTTGTCGCCGACGGCACGGGCGGCAAACTCCCACTTGGCGCCGGTCAAGAAACCTCCGCCACCCCGTCCGCGCAGACCGGAGGCTTTGATCGTGTCAATTACTTCTTGCGGTGTCATGGTATGCAACACTTTGGCAAGGGCTTGGTATCCGTCAACCGCAAAATACTCCCCGATCTTCTCCGGATTGATGGCGCCACAGTTACGCAGGGCAATCCGGTGCTGCTTCTTGTAGAAATCAATATCACCGTAAAGCGAAACCGGTTTTTCATGCATCTCTTCCTTGAACAACAACCGTTCCACAAGCTTCCCCTTGATCAGGTGTTCCGTAACAATATCAGGAACATCTTCGGGTTTAACCTGTGTATAGAATGCGCCCTCCGGATAGACAATAACAATCGGTCCCAAACGGCAGAAACCAAAACAACCGGTCTGAACCACGGCAACCTCTTTATCCAGACCTTCCCTTTTCAAAGAAGTCGCCAAAGCCTCCTGAACCTTCTGGCACCCCGACGAAGTACAGCCGGTTCCACCGCAGACCAAAACATGGGAACGGTAAAATGCCACGACGAATACCCCCTAATTTATACTGCCGGACAGAGGATAATGGGCATGATTGTTCCATCATGCCCTCCTATTTTTGCATCCGAAGTATTTCTCAAAATTTAAACCGTTGCTTAAGAAGCCATAACCCACTCTTTGACGACTTCACCATTGAGCACGTGTTGTTGGAAGATCCGTTGCATCCGCTCCGGTGTAACGTTCTGATAAACAACAGGCTCTTTGCCGGGCTGTTCGATCCGAACCAAGGGTTCACAACCTTCCTGTTCGACCGCAGCCAATTGGACAACAGCCTTCCCCTCCAAGTGGTGACGGAGGATCTCGTCCAATGTAGTACTGGTAATTGCCCGGGCACCGGCGGCAATCCCACGGGTGCCGCCGCCAACGATGATCTTCACAGCGGCTTCACTACGGCGGAGTGAGATCTTGCTTCTCTCCTCATCCCTGCGTTGATTCAGTTCTTCCCAGCTTTTCATGGTTATAGCCCCCTCATCCTTCTGTTATTCTATGCTTGTGAAATTTTTCACTAACCCTCGCAAAAAATTTTATCTCATTCTGCGTGACAGGTGGTGTGAAAGGGTAAGTAACCCAACCACCAGGTCTTCATACTGAACTATAACATCATCGGGAACCTCAATCCGTACAGGAGCAAAATTCCAGATTCCCTTCAGGCCAGCCCGGACCATGAGGTCCGCCACTCCTTGGGCAGCTTGGGCCGGAACGGTAATAACCCCAATTTGAATGTCGTGTTTTTGCACAAATCCGGTAAGGTCTTCCATGGGTAGGACCGGAATCTTTCCCGTCATTTTCCCTTGTTTGCCAGGATCAATATCGAAGAGGGCCGCCACTTCCAGTCCGTGTTGGGCAAAACCGCTGTAACGGGCAAGGGCCGTTCCAAGTTTGCCTGCCCCTGCAATCACCAACCGCCATTCCCGATGAATCCCCAAGATCTCCCGGATTTTCTGCAACAAAAAGCCCACATCATATCCGGCGCCCCGGATACCAAATTCTCCGAAGTAGGAAAGGTCTTTCCGGAGTTGACTCGAACTCACGCCTGACCTGGCCGCCAGCTCGTCAGAGGAAACCAGGGAGACTTCCATGTGACTGAGCTCCATAAGTACCCGGAAATAAACAGGAAGCCGGGAGATGGTTGCCCGCGGAATGACAACGACATCGGTCATTTTCACCCGCTCCTTAATCCGGATTGTGAATTATTTCACATTCATTTTAACCCAGAATACTGGAGATTTCAATGAAGCCCAGGTAAACAATTTGTTACATTTTTAACAATCTCCGGCCGGAAGCAATCTCCCACAAACAAAAACTCCCTAAAAAGGGAGTCATGAAGTTAATTATCGGCTGCCTTGATGCTTATTCAGCCTTGGCAATCAACTGATTGATCTCGTAGATCAGGCTCTGGACCCGGTGGTCCGTAGTCTTAGTGTTCAGTGTTTCCTGGGAGGTCATCGCCCGGCCCCAAAACTCTTTGTTCTTCTCCTCCAGTGTGGAAATGACCGCGCCTTCCAAGGAGACTCCGGCAAAGATCCCCCTGTTCAAGGAGTAGGAATAGATGGACGCCCGGAATTTTTCATCAGTGCCGACACCGGTCTGACGGCCCACCGGACCGACAGCCACCGCCAGATCCCCGCCGAGGGTGAACTTGTCCCCGCGGAAGCCTTTCATACCCTTTTCGTTCATAATCACCAGAACCAAGGCTGTTGATTGGCCGCCAACCTGCAAACCCCAGGACGCCCCGCCAATCGAATAGAAACTGGGCCCGAACCAGCCACCATTATTCCTGTCCCGGCGCAGGACAACTCCTTCCCCATACCGTCCGCCAAAGATCAAGGCCGCTTTTATAACCGAAGGAAAGATGGCCAGACCTTCAGCATCCCGCACCAATGCCGCCATTGTGGAGACATCGCCTTGATTCGCCATCTCACGGAAAACCTCCGCCGCAGAATCCAAGATCCCTTGGGGCGTCTTGGCCTCGGCAACCTGTGCCGGCAGGGCAGGCAGTCCCGCCAGTAATGTCACAAGCAACAACAAACAGGCAACACGGAAAAAGCCTTTCATTTTAACACCCCTCTTGTTTTCTCCGTTACAACCCCATCTACAATAAAGGATTCCCGCAAAATCCTTTCGTATGTAACTCAGATCGTTATATTTCAATATGTGTGTATTTTGGGTCCTGTTCTTTCGTTGCCCGGCCAATCCCCCCTTTCTCCCACTCAGGTCGTCGCAATCTCGGACATAAGATTTCAACAAGACACAGTTTTAAATTCGTTGCGTTTTGCGATAACCCTTCCAATAATTCTGGGATTTTTCGATAACCCCAGCAAAACGCCGCATTCGTTCAAGCGGGCCTATCTTTAGATAACTATTTATAACTACGAAAAGTTCCTTTCTTCTTAATTAATATACGTTTATTTTCTCCGGTACATCCCTTTCAACAAAGGAGCCCCTAAAACCCTTGCGCAAGAAACTTACATTAAAGACAAGAAAACCGGAGGTTGGCCATTGCCGGCCCAACCTTCCGGTTTTAGTCAGTAAATAAAAAATGGTGCCACGAGCCGGAATCGAACCAGCGACACGGGGATTTTCAGTCCCCTGCTCTACCAACTGAGCTATCGTGGCACATTATTTGTATTTTGATGGCGGAGCCGACGGGACTCGAACCCGCGATCTCCAGCGTGACAGGCTGGCATGTTAGACCGACTACACCACGGCTCCATGTTATGGTGGACGCGACTGGACTCGAACCAGTGACCTCTGCGATGTGAACGCAGCGCTCTAACCGACTGAGCCACGCGTCCGCTTGTTTGACGCAAGTTAAATTATATCATGCACAGTGGAGTCCAGTCAACCTTTTTATCTTGGAAATACCGCCCAAATTCGAAAGGAATAGTCCTGTCAATGGGCCGGACAAAGCTTTTGCCGCACTAACTATAAGCATAATTGGTAGCCCCAAGGGAATTCGAATCCCTGTCTTCGCCGTGAAAGGGCGATGTCCTAGGCCTCTAGACGATGGGGCCGTAAAGCAGAGGTAATTTTAGCACACCAACACGTACTTGTAAAGTCCGTTTTCTAACTGTTCTTTCATGGAAATAATGGGTTTCTTCTTACCCATTGAAGATAGGCCAGCGGCCACGCAGCAATTGAAGACCAACTTGACAGAGATATCTTCCCGGCCAAAACCGCTTTCCTTTTCGACATTACGCCACTAAAGCGCATAAAATAAACCGTCCCTGAGAAAAGGACAGCAAAACCCCAGCCATCACCGGCTAAGGAAGGGAGAAAAATTGAAGGACGCCGCTTTGCAAGAACAACAAATGCTTCAGAACAACAAGATCGCATTTTTCCTGGACGGCCTGGTCCACAAGCTGGCAGCCGTCCAGCAGAATTTGGCGACCGCAGCCGCCTGCCTGGACAGGGCCGCCGTCGCCAAACGGGATTTGCGGGGGCTCATTGATCTTGTCCACCGTTTTGCCAAGCTGACCGTCCCCATCATTAACCTGAAGCATCGCCTTGCCGGTCAATCCCCTGCCGCGTGGAGCAAGTTGTCACCCGGCCAAAGCCACTTTCCCCCATCGGACTTAGACGAAGGTGCCCTTTCCTGTTCCTCCCCCGAAAAATTGGCCGCCAACCTCTTTACTGCCGGATCCATCGGTTCCTCCGGAAACTGCTTTTTATCTTTCCTCCTTGTGTACGCCGGGGAGTTTACTTTGCAGCTCAACACATGGCACCATAGCTCAGAAGCCCTGGTGCAGACAGCTAGATCCTATGAAGCCCTGCGCTGTGTCTCCCTGGAGACGGAAGATACCCTGGACCGCTTGATCCACAATATTCGAGGCCTCCTCCGGGAGATCAAGAACAGCCTTGACAAGCCCGAATCTGCCCTGCGCCACTGCTGTTCGTGCCGCAAGCCTTGTCTTCCCGACCGGACCTAGGCCGGATCTACGGAATTCTCCCCGCCTTGCCCGGTCAACCCCACAACAGACGGGTGAAAAAACCAGAACCTTGATTTTAAAAAGAAAACCGGGCCCAAACCGTAAGACTTAGGCCCGGTTATGTTCTTGTGAAAAACTACCGGCATGTTAGTCCGTACTCCTCCGCCACCCGGGTAAAGACGGGCAATGACCGGAGAATCATTTCCTTATCCACGCAGTAGGCAATCCGGAAATAACCCGGCAGGCCAAAGCCGCTACCCGGCACCAACAGCAGGCCAAAGGAGGCCGCCTTATTGATAAACGCCACATCATCCGGCTCCGGCGACTGCGGGAAGATATAGAATGCTCCTTGCGGTTTAATTAGTTTAAACCCGACTTTACAGAGGTGATCCACCAAGATATCCCGGCGTTCCCGGTAGGCGTCCACCCCAGCGGCCACCTCTTGCAACGGCGCGATCAGCCGCTGCATCATGGCGGGGGCATTCACAAAGCCCAGGATCCGGTTGGCAAAGACAAGCCCGTTAAACAATTGATCCGCTTCAGGAATATCAGGGTTAATGGCCACATAACCGATGCGTTCACCCGGCAACGCCAGGTCTTTGGAGTGGGATGTCACCAGAATGCTCCGGCGAACATACTTAAAGACCGGCGGAACCTTCACCCCGTCATAAACCAGTTTGGTATAGGGTTCGTCGGAAACCAAATAAATCTCCGTTCCATACTGCCGTTCTTTCTCCGCCAACAAACGCTCAATGGCTTCCAATGTCTCCGCGGGATAGACCACCCCCGTGGGGTTATTAGGTGAATTTATGATGATGGCCTTGGTTTTGGGGGTAATTGCCGCACCTAGGGCGGCGATATCCGGCAGAAAATCCGGGCCGCTCTTGACCACCACCAAACGGCCCTGGTGATTATCGACATAAAAACCATACTCCACAAAATAGGGGGCGATACAAACAACCTCCTCCCCCGGGTTCAGCAGGGCTTTGAGGACAACATTGAGCCCACCCCCGGCGCCGCAGGTCATCACCACGTGATTTTCGTTCAAGGACTTCCCGGACAACTTGGATAGGTATGCCGCCACTGCCCGCCGGGTTTCCGGATAACCGGCATTGTTCATATACTTATGCATCCCCGGCACCGGATTTGTCGCCAATTCCCGCAAGGACTCCCGGAAGACCTCCGGCGGTTCCAGATCCGGATTACCTAAGGTGAAATCGAAGACCCGATCCGGCCCCCATTCTTTGCGTAAACGATCGCCCTCCTCAAACATCTTACGGATCCAAGAAGAACGACCCAAACTATCCTGAATCTTTTGGCTGATCGCCATCGCGCAACCCCTCCCATCCACGTGACATCCCCGTTACAAAAGGGAAATATCCCTCATTTTCGCCAAGTTCCCCGGGAATCCTCCCCATTTACCATGTATAATCATGATTAATACTTAGCAAAAGGCGACGGTATTCCCGCCGCCTTTCATACTTAACAAAACCCTGTTTAGGCCACAATCACAGTCCAGTTCATCGTATCCGGAATGCGCCCGAACTGGATTCCGGTTAAATGATCATAGAGTTTTTGGGTCAAGGGGCCAACCCCGCCGTTGCCGGGGACAATCTTCTTGTCTTTCCAGGCCACCTCATTTACTGGGGCAATCACCGCCGCCGTTCCGGTCCCGAAGATCTCTTGCAAAGTCCCGTTATCCGCTGCAGCCGCCACTTCTTCAATGGAGATCCGCCGCTCGGAAACGGTTACACCCCAGGACTTCAACAGCTCAATGGTGCTAAAACGGGTAATACCGGGCAGAATGGACCCCACCAGCGCAGGGGTGACAACCTCGTCACCGATCTTAAAGAAGATGTTCATGGCTCCGACTTCTTCGATGTAGCGCCGTTCTACACCATCCAACCAAAGGACTTGGTCATAGCCCTTTTCTTCGGCAATGGCGCCCGCCAGCAAACTCGCGGCATAATTCCCGGCCACTTTCGCTTCACCGACACCGCCCGGACAAGCCCGGACATATTCGGTTTCTACCATGATCTTTACGGGGTTAAACCCATTGGCAAAATAGGCCCCCACCGGTGAAGCAATGATCAGCAGCTTGTAGCTCTTGGCGGCATGAACGCCCAATTGCGGATCATAGGCAAAGATGAAAGGACGGAGATATAAAGCGCCTTGGTCGGCAGTGGGGATCCAGTCGGCCTCAAGGCGCACAAATTCCAGAAGGGCTTCCATTACTTTTTCTTCTTCAATCGGCGGGATACATAACCGGCGGGCAGAGCGGTTCATCCTTTGGATATTCAACTGGGGCCGGAAGAGCCGGATTTTGTTGTCAACCCCCCGGTAAGCCTTTAAACCTTCAAAGATGGCCTGCCCATAATGCAACACCATGCACGCGGGATCCATCATAATCGGACCATAAGGTTCAATCCGGGCTTCACCCCATCCTCCTTCCTCGGTATGGTCGATCACGACCATATGGTCGGTGAATATACGGCCAAAACCTAATTTTTCTCCGGCAGCAGGGCGCGGACGTGGGTTTGTAGTTTTGTTGACAATCATTCCTCTTACCTCCATCATCTTGATTATTTATTGCTACGGAACAGAATGCTGTTTAAACGCCGGGGTGCTGATACAAAGTAAGAACAGCACCTCGCCTTGTTCAACGGAACCGCGGTAACCAGCGTCTCCTGTCCAATCTTCGACACTTGTTGTTATAGACCTTCACTAATTTTTCAATTATCCGGTATGAAAAAGCCTGGTCTGCCTTCTCCGCAGACCCACTTACCTTAATTTAATCTAAGGTTAACCGTCTTTCTCCTTTTGTTAAATCAGAGGATAACAAATTTACTGTTCAAATATGGTATTATACTACTCCGGAACCAAAATGTCAATTTTTTGCTTTTGAGTTGACACTGTTACCACCATTATTTAAAATTACCTTGTAAACAAGTATTTTGTTTGCAAGGGAGGGAGTGGGCAGTGTCAGGCGAAAGTTCGGGATATTACTGCTTAATTATCAAAAACACCTGGCAAAAGCTCTCACGGCACTATAACAGAAGTCTGGCCTCCTTCGGCCTCTCTGTCCCCCAAGCCCTGCTCTTGCTGGAACTTTCTCCCACAATCGGGATAAATCCCCGCACCCTCTCGGAGAACTTAAACTTGGACAGTTCCAGCACCACCGGCTTATTGGGGCGCATGGAAAACACCGGCCTTTTGGAGCGCAGGGCAGACCCGGGAGATCGCCGGGGAGTAAAGGTATTCCTAACCCCAAAAGGGGCCCGTCTCCAACAGTCCATTTATCAGCTTGTAGGTGAACTTGAAGAACGGTTGAGCAAAAAGATCTCCCCGGAAGAAGCCGCCGTTTTCCGCCGGGTGATGGGGACGATTGCCCGGGAATTATCCCATGATTAAAATCGGAGGTGGCAGATATGACAGGGAAACGTCGTGTGGTCATTACAGGGATCGGCATGGTTACTCCTCTGGGTCTCACCGCCGGCGATACCTGGCAGGGAATCGTGGAGGGACGCTCCGGTATCGGACGCATAACCCGTTATGATCCGACACCTTATCCTTGCCAGATTGCAGGGGAAGTAAAAAACTTCGATCCTTTGAATGTACTGGAAAAGAAGGAGCTTAAAAAATATGATATCTCCACTTGTTATGCCCTCGCGGCCGTACGGGAGGCCATAGCCGACTCCGGTCTCGACATCAGTGCCTGTCCTGACCGGGTGGGGGTCGTGGTAGGTTCGGGCATGGGCGGCTTCGAATCCCTCTCCCATTATATGAAAGTCTTCTGGGACCAGGGCTACCAAAGGGTCTCACCGTTTTTCATCATTTCATCAATCATCAACACTCTGCCGGGGGTTATCTCCATCCATACCGGCGCCAAAGGCCCCAACTACTCGGTGGTCTCCGCCTGCGCCACCGGCTCCCATGCCATCGCCGACGCCTACCATATCATAAAGCGGGGTGAAGCCGATATCATGATCACCGGCGGCGCCGAAGCCACGGTCCATCCCATTGCTATAATCGGCTTTGCCAATATCAAGGCCCTTTCCACCCGCAACGACGAACCAGAAAGAGCCAGCCGCCCCTTTGACCGGGACCGGGATGGTTTTGTCATGGGCGAAGGCAGTGGCATTCTTATTTTGGAATCATTGGAATCAGCCCAGGCGCGGGGCGCCAAAATCTATGCCGAAGTTTTGGGGGCCGGTATGAACAGTGACGCTCACCATATAACTGCCCCAAATCCCGACGGGAGCGGAGTAGGGGCTTGTATGAGCATTGCATTGAAGAATGCCGGTTTGAAGCCGGAGGATGTTGACTATATCAATGCCCATGGCACTTCGACACCACTCAATGATCCAACGGAAACCAAAGGAATCAAGCTGGCCTTCGGTGAACACGTCCGGCATTTGGCGGTCAGTTCCACAAAGTCCATGACCGGGCACCTGCTGGGGGCTTCCGGTGCCGTAGAAGCCATCATAACGGCGCTGGCCATCTACCACCAGATCCTGCCGCCTACGATCAACCTGGATAACCCCGATCCCGAATGCGACTTGGACTACGTCCCCCACAAGGCCCGGCCCGGCGCAATCCGGGCGGCCCTCTCCAACTCCTTTGGTTTCGGTTCCACCAACGTTTCCCTGGCGTTTGGCCGTTACCAACCTTAACCAAGACAGAAACGGGATCAAACAAGCGCCCCTGAAAACATCATTTCCCAAGGGGCGCTTTATTTATCACTCTTTTCTTTCCGCGCTTTTTTCATCCTTCGCACCCTGTTAATCACTGCCCCGGCTCAGGCGTAACATCAGTCCCGCCAGGAAGGCGGCGCCTTCTTTCAAAACCCCTTCATCCAACAGGAAACCGGGGCTATGCAATACGGCGGCGGGGCCGGCGCCGACCAAGACCAGCAAAAGCCGGGCCTTATCCCCATAGTTGGCGAAATCTTCGCCAAAGTTTTGTGGAGGAATTTCCACCACCGCCTCCTTACCCCAACCTTCTTCCACTAATCTGGCGGCAGTCAACGCCAGTGCCGGATCATTAACAACACTCCCGTGGCCAGCAGACACCGTCCACTCTCCCTCACCGCCAAACAGGCGGGGATAATCCCGGACAACTCGCTCCGCCCGGGCCAAGAGATCCTCACGCACCTTCGGCGAAAAAGCCCGTAGTGTTCCTTCCATTGTTACCGTGTCCGGGAGAATATTATACTGTTGGCCCGCCTCCACGCGGCAGACCGAGAGCACCGCCGGTTCCCGCGGGTCTTTGGTTCGGCTGACCAGGGTTTGGAAGGCTTGGATGATGCCCGCCGCAATAACAATGGGATCCAAGCCAAGGTGAGGATTGGCTCCATGACATCCCCGGCCTTTAACCTGTGCCTGAAAACGGTCCACCGATGCAGTAACTGCGCCGCTTCGCAGTCCAAATTGTCCCACAGGCAAGTCACAGACATGCAAGGCGACAACAGAATCAATCCCTGCCAAAGCGCCGTCCCGAATCATGGCCTCCGCGCCACCCGGCGGGAGTTCCTCGGCGGGTTGCAACAAAAGGCGGATAGCTTCTCCTTCCGCCCCGATTCTGTTTTGCAGGATGCGTACTGCCCCCAAAGCCATGGCCACATGGGCATCGTGGCCACAGAGGTGGGCCACCCCCGGGACGGTTGAACAAAAGGGGATTTGGACCTGCTCTTGAATGGGCAAGGCATCCATATCCGCCCGGAAAGCAACCTTCGGACTCTTTCCCGCCGGACCCAGATCCGCCACAATCCCGTGACCGCCGACGCCGATCCGGTGTTTAATGCCCCACTCGGACAGAAGCCGGCTTAAATAGGCACTGGTATTTACCTCCTTATAACTGAGTTCCGGATTTTGATGCAAGTGCCGGCGGATGGCCGCCAGATCACCGGCGATCCTTTCCGCTTCGGCGCGTATCTCTGCCAACATCTCTTTCACCTGCTGCTTTCTGCCAATCTCCCGCCCCCAAAATGGTGAGTATCCAGGACTATCCCGATGCTTTCAGCGTCTTTGGATCGGTAACCACCGTGCGCCACTCCCGCTGGGCCGGAGTGATCCTTTCCTGTCCCTCTTTGGTGATAAGATACGTATCGCCAATGCCCACAACCCCGATTCCCCGGAGCATCACTGCAAGTTCCACAGCTATTGCCATTCCAGCTTGCAACTTTTCCTGCGCCCCCGGGACAAGATAGGGTTCTTCATCCAATAACAAACCGATGCCATGTCCAAAAAACTTTCCTTTCTTGCCGCCCAATCCCGGCAGCGACTCCGACCGGTTCTTCCGTTCCATCGCTTTCGCAACCAAAGCATAAAGCTCCGCAGCAACGGCACCCGGCTTCAATTCCTGCTCCAACAGGCCCACAATCTCCAGCAAATCGTCATAAACCTGCCGGGCAGCAGCCGGCGGATTTTTGCCATAGCTGATCATCCGGGTTTGCTTACAATGGTAGCCACGGTAGTTCATGATATAACCCAACAAGACAGGGTCCCCCGGTTCAATCCGGTGTTTGCCGGGTCCGTAAGACACCACCGGATCCAACTCCCCGCCGGTGCCGACCCCCGCAAAGAACCGTCCCGCTGATTGACTTGCCCCGGCTGTCGCGACGCCAATGGCCGACTCCCGCAGTATCCCGCCGCAACGCACAAAACCGCCGTGCCCTTTTAGCCGCAGCTTGGATTCTAAAGCGACACTAAGCGCCAGTTCCGAGGTTTTTCCTTCTTTGAGGGCTGCCGCAGCCCACTTCGGCAACTCGCGGAGGGCCTCCCCGGCCTTGCGCAAAGCAGCAAGCTCCACTTCGTCTTTGATCCGGCGTCGCCGCTTCAACAAAGGCGCAATATCCTCCCAAACCGCCGCCGGCAGCCACCGCTGCCATCGGCCAAACTCCACCGCCGTCATGGTTTCGGGATTAATCCCCAGGCGCAGCCGGCCCACCAGGCCGGCCTCGGCCAGACAGGCGGAGAGCTCTGCCGGGTTTTGAAAGGTGTAAACCTTAAGCCCGGGCACTTCCCGGGCAATTCCCTCCCCAGCCCGGCCTGTCAGGAGAAAGGCCTCTTTTTCCGCGGGTATGATCAGGTAACTGCTTTGCATCGTACCGCTGAAGTAAAATCGATCCACACGGTCCGAAAGAAGCGCCGCTGCGATCCCTCTCCGGCTTAATTCCTCCTGTAAACTCCCCCTTCGCTGGGCAAATAGCGCTGACTCCATCGGGATCCCCCTTTAATGGTGATGACAGTGGCCCTCACCACAGTTGCAACCGGCCTCCGCTTGGCCTTTCCCGCCCGTCCGCTCAATCCCGTTTAAAGTCTGGATCACCTGTCCGCGGATGGCGGCAAGATACTCCCGGCGCAACCGGCTCTGTTCAGCCTCCTCCTCAGTTGTCAAACCAACTGTAATCCGTTTCCGATACAGAAAATTTATCCGGTCAATCAATTCTTTCATTCCCCGTAATCTCCTCCTTTATTTTTATTTTCTGCATATTGTCAATATACTCCACTGGTTGTCGAGCCGTCTTTCCCGACATAATATAAGAGAAGAAACATTCCCCATCTTAAGCTTCTCCCCGGGGATATTTTTTCCTTCCCGCTGCAACAGAAGCAAAGAGCAAGGTAAAGGCCGGACGATATTGCCTCCCCGGCCGGTCCTGGCTTTTAACTTACCATTGAATTGTACAGTATACAATCCCCGCTTTTATTGACATTACCTGATCCGTCCGATAAAATAAATTTTGTTGTAGTATTGCCAACCCTTAACGGGTTTTTTTTTGAAAGGAGAAGTCATATGACCAACAACCAAGCCCTTCTCAAATGGATTAAAGAAATGACCGAGCTCTGCCAGCCGGACCGGGTCGTCTGGTGCGATGGTTCCCAAGAAGAGTATGACCGTCTACTCCAGGAAATGGTAAGTTCAGGAGCTGCTACTCCATTAAATCCTGAAAAACGCCCCGGTTGTTACCTTTTCCGCAGCCACCCGTCGGATGTGGCCCGGGTGGAAGACCGGACTTATATTGCCGCCAAAACCCGGGAGGAAGCCGGCCCCACCAACAACTGGATTGATCCCGCGGAACTGAAAGCCACCATGACCAAATTATACACCGGCTGCATGAAGGGACGCACCATGTATGTGATCCCCTTTTCCATGGGCCCCATCGGCTCCCCCATTGCCAAGATCGGTGTGGAATTGACCGATAGCCCGTATGTGGTGATCAACATGCGGATCATGACGCGCATGGGCAAAAAAGTCCTGGAAGCCTTAGGCGATGATGGTGAGTTTGTGCCCTGTCTCCATTCCGTTGGCGCTCCCCTGGCCCCTGGCCAAAAAGATGTGGCCTGGCCTTGCGCGCCCATTGAACAGAAGTACATCAGCCACTTCCCCGAGGAACGGCTCATCTGGTCCTACGGCTCCGGTTACGGCGGCAACGCCCTGCTGGGCAAGAAGTGTTTCGCCCTGCGCATCGCTTCAGCCATCGCCCGCAAGGAGGGCTGGCTGGCCGAACATATGCTCATCCTGGGCATCACCAACCCTGAAGGCAAGAAAATCTACGTGGCCGCCGCCTTCCCCAGCGCCTGCGGGAAGACCAACCTGGCCATGATGATCCCGACCATTCCCGGTTGGAAGGTGGAGACCATCGGCGACGATATTGCTTGGATGAAATTCGGCCCGGACGGCCGTTTGTACGCCATCAACCCTGAAGCTGGCTTCTTCGGCGTTGCGCCCGGCACATCCAAAAATTCCAACCCCAACGCCATGGCTACCATCGCAAAAAATACCATCTTTACGAATGTCGCTTTGACCGACGATGGCGACATCTGGTGGGAAGGCATCGGTTACGATGCTCCGGACCATCTCATTGACTGGCGCGGCCAGGATTGGACCCCCAGCTCCGAGACTCCGGCGGCCCATCCCAATGCCCGTTTCACCGCACCGGCCAGCCAGTGCCCAGCCATTGCACCGGAGTGGGAGGATCCCAATGGCGTTCCTATTTCCGCCATTCTCTTTGGTGGCCGCCGCGCCAGCACAATTCCGCTGGTGCACGAGAGTTACGACTGGGCCCACGGCGTATTCATGGGCTCCATCATCGGCTCGGAAATCACCGCAGCCGCCATCTCCGCCAAGATCGGCCAAGTGCGCCGTGATCCCTTCGCCATGTTGCCCTTCTGCGGCTATAACATGGGCGACTACTTCCAACATTGGTTGGACATCGGCGCTAAGGCGGATCCGACTAAACTGCCGAAGATTTTCTATGTTAACTGGTTCCGCAAAACAGCCGACGGCAGATGGCTCTGGCCCGGTTTTGGCGACAACAGCCGGGTCCTCAAGTGGATCTTCGAACGCGTCACCGGTGCTGGCAAAGCCCAGGACACTCCTATTGGTTACATGCCATCAATCGATGCCATTGACCGGACCGGCCTGGATGTCAGCGATGACGATATGGTCGAACTGCTTAAGGTGGACCGGGACGAATGGTTGCAAGAGGTTGCTTCCGTCCGTGAGTACTACAGCAAATTCGGCGACCGCTTGCCCAAGGAGTTGCAAAACCAGCTCAACAACCTGGAAGCCCGGCTCAGGAAGTAATAATTACATTGCTATTAAAGAAGGCGCTTTTAAGCGCCTTCTTTGTTATCTTTTTTCCACTTGTTTTTTTTCTTTTTGTCTTTGTCTTTTTCTTTTTTGCCGTCCTGTTGCTCTTTTTTGTCGTCTTCCATTTTACCCGTCTTATCTTCGTCCAAGCTGATTAATTGGTTCAAATCCAATTTCAGGAAGGCTTTGACTACTTCAGGATCGTAATAAGTGCCGCTACAGGCCACAATCTCCTTAACAGCCTCCTCCAGCGGACGGCCCTTCCGGTAAGGCCGGTCGGCTACCATTGCCTGGAAGGCGTCGGCCACCGCGCAGATCCTGGCCAGTAAGGGGATTTCTTCTCCCTTCAGCCCCAGGGGGTAACCGGAGCCGTCAAATTTCTCATGATGATAGCGGACCACTTCAGCGGTTTTCAATAAATAGGGAGTCTTCTTCAAAATATCGTAGCCGATCTGAGGATGGTCCCTGATGGTTAAGTACTCCACATCATCTAAGGACCCCGGCTTTAAAAGGATCATATCGGAGATGGCCAGCTTACCAAGATCGTGCAGGAGGGTTCCCCAGTTCAAATCCTGCAACTCCTGATCGGAGAGGCCCATATTCTTGCCGATGGCCATGGCAATCCTGTTTACAGCCAGAGAATGTTCGGCGGTATTCGTTTCCCTAATCATAATAGCTTGATAAAAAGCGCGGATGGTTTCTTCATAGGTCTGGGCCAACTCTTCATTGGTTTTCTTCAACTGAACAACCAAGGTCAACAATTTCTGTCGCATCTCTTCAAAGGCCTGTGCCAGCATGCCCAGTTCATCTTCGGACCGGACAAGAATGGGTTCTTCCAATTCACCATGGCCCACCTTGGTAATGGCCTCAATTAACCGGCGAATCGGTGTGTCAATCTTTTTATAAAATATCTTCCAGATCAATACACTCAAAAACAGCAACGATAGGAACAGGGTGATCGTATATGTGGCGATGACCCGCATTACCGGGGCATAAGCCTCAGTGGCCGGCAAGACCGTCACCAGCCGGAGGCCCGTCTCCCCAATCAGCATAGAGGCGGCAAAAACCGGTTGGCCATCGGCGGTGGTCCTGACCACGCCCCCCGAACCGCCGGGAACCGGGCTGATTGAGACCAGGTCTTCACCCACAGCACTCCTTATCTTTCCCCGTACCCGTCGACCCCCGACAATATATCCCCTACTACTCATCAGTAAGGCATATCCGCTTTTCCCCACCCGGATGTTTTTGATATACGAATCAAGCTGGGAAACTCGCACATCCATCGTGGTGACGCCGATGACCTTCTGATCCCGGTGGATGGCGCTGGAGGATGTAATCATGGAAACGCCAGTCACCCAGTCCAGGTAGGGCTCGCTCCACATTACCTTGTTGATGGACTCCAAGCCCCGCTTGTACCAATTGTAACGAAAGTAATCATACTGTTCGTTACTGTAGATCCAGGTCAAATTATAACCGTCTTTTTCCTTATGCAGATACGGTCCATAATATTTTGTCTTGCTATTGTATACATAGGGCTCGAGCCAAAACCCGCCGCCATAGATCAGATCATCCTTCGCAATGGAACGCCGGATGACCTCCATGATGGTCTCAACATTCCACTTGTTTTGCCGGCTTAAACCACTTAAATTGTAAGCCAGCGTTTCATTGGCCTTTGAGATGGTGGCAAAACGCAGGTTTAGTTTCGCTGCTTCTTCCCGGGTAACCTGTCGGAGATTTTCTTCCACCTTTTCCACGACGACTTTTTGGAATTGCATGATACTAAAAATGCTTTGAACCAGAAAGATAACAAAGGCCGCAGACAAGATCAAGGTGAGAAAAGTCGAACGGATACTCTTCACGGTGGCCACCTCATCAAGATATCATCAGTCCGTCACAAAGGCGTCTTTAAAAGAACCATCGGCTTAACATAACAGTAACTTTATGACATGGAGGTAACTTTATACCATAAAGAAGGGTGATGAGAAAACAGCTCCGCTGAACGCCTTCCCATCACCCTTCTTTGTTGATAATATATTTCTCTACTGTCCAGGCGACACCATCCTCCCAATGGTTGGGCGCCACACAATCCGCCGCCTTAATTGTCTCCGCATGGCCGTTTTGCATCGCTACGCCAATCCCGGCCCAGCGGATCATCTCTAAGTCGTTGGGGGCATCACCAATGGCCATCACCTCTTCCCGGGCAATCCCCAGCTTGGCCGCCAACCTGGACAAGGCGGCACCCTTGGACAAACCGGGGGCCAGGGCCTCTAAATAGTAGGGTTTGGAGCGGGTTAAAAAAACCTCCCCCGTCCACTGCCCAGCCAAGCGGGGTTGGATGGCATCCAACAACTTCGGCTCACCAATGCCCAACACCTTGTGGGGGGCTTCCCATAAAATCTCCCTCAGATCCCTGCCGGTACAGTGGGGCTGGACCTTGGCCATCCGGGCATAACGCATCCCTTCCGGTGTCATCTCTTCCATATAAAGTTCGTCATCGAGATAAACATTGATCTTCAGACCCTGCTCTTTAAAGCAGGCAATGGCCTTTTTTGCCGCGGGTAACGGCAGCGGCCAGGCATCCCAGATCTTCTTCGTTTTGGAGCTCTTCACCAAGGCCCCGTTATAACACAGGCAGATAATGTCAAAGTCAAAAAGGTTGGTAAAGGCCAGGGTTGATTGGTACATCCGGCCAGTGGCAAAGACCACCGTCACTCCCCGGGCCGCCGCCTCCTGAATCGCCCGGCGGTTCCGGGGCGAGATCGACAAATCCGGAGCCAACAATGTATCATCCAGATCCATTGCTAACATGCGTATCATCATTGCACACTCCTATAAAGACGTTGCCAATAATCAAGGTTTTTCCGTCAAACCCTCCACAACGGCCCGGGCCGCTGCTTCCGTCATCCCCTCCACCTGCAGCAACTCTTCCAAGCTGGCCTGCCGAATCCGGGCCAAGGAACCAAAATGCCGCAACAGGGCTTTCTTCCGTTTTGGCCCGATCCCGGGGATCTCATCCAAACGTGTAGCAACGGTCCGGCGACTCCGGAGGGAGCGGTGGTAGGTGATGGCGAAACGGTGGGCTTCATCACGGATCTGTTGCAAAAGGCGAAGAGCCATGGACTCGCCGGGCAAGCGCAATGGTTCGGCAATGCCCGGCCGGTAGATTTCCTCGAACTGTTTGGCCAGGCCAATGGTGGGAATATGCTCCAACCCCAGTTCGGCCAGGACCGCCAGGACGGCATTTAGTTGCCCCTTGCCTCCGTCGATCACCAGGAGATCCGGGAAGACCGCAAACTTGCCCTCCCTGGTTAATCCCTCGGCCCGTTCGGCCAGGCCCCGCCGGAACCGGCGACCAACGGCCTCCCGCAGCATGGCAAAGTCATTGGCGCCCTCCACCATCCGGATGCGGAACCGCCGGTACTCCGAGGCCTTTGGCCGGCCCTCCTCCATCACCACCATGGAAGCAACGGCCTCCGTTCCCTGAATATTCGAAATGTCAAAAGCCTCAATCCGCCGGGGCGGCCCAGGCAACCCAAGGACCTTGGCCAGATCCGCCAGACCGGCCCCGTACTGTTCAGCCTGCCAGCGACGTTGGTTCTCCTCCTGCGTTAATAAGGTCTGGGCATTTTCCATGGCCATCCGGACCAGGCTCCGTTTGGCGCCCCGTTGGGGCACGCGCAAATAAACACTCTGCCCGGCCCGGTCCTGCAACCACTGGGCCAGGGTGTCCTTTTCCTCCAGGGCAACGGGCAGCAGGATCTCCGGGGGAATATCATCCCGTTCCGCATAATACTGGGTGATAAAACCCGCCAAAATCTCCGCGGCTTCCGCCTGGAGGCCCTCGTCCACCAAAAAGTGTTCCCTGCCAATGACCTTGCCGTCCCGGACCAGGAGCGCCTGGACCAGCGCATACCCCTGACCCATGGCATAGCCCAAAACATCTTGATCCCCGCCGGTGGCCGAAACCACCCGTTGCTTCTCCACCACCCGCTCGATGTCCCGCATCTGATCCCGCAGCCGGGCGGCGCGTTCAAAATCCAGGGCAGCGGAGGCTTGCTCCATCTGCTGCCGGATCTCCTTAAGCAGCTGCTTGGTGCGGCCGGACAAAAACAAGCAAATATCCTCCACCACCTTGCGGTAGGCCTCCGGGGCCACGCCTTGGCAAGGCCCGAGGCAGCGACCAATATGCCAGTTCAGGCAGGGACGTTCCTTTTGCCCTTTCTCCAGGCTCCTTTTACACTTCCGGATGGGAAAGGTGCGCCGGATCACCCGGAGGGTCTCCCACATGGCACCAGGGTCTGTATAGGGTCCGAAATAACGGGCCCCGTCCCGCACCACCCGGCGGACCACCAGCACCCGCGGGTAGGTTTCATTGATGGTAATTTTAATCCAGGGATACTGTTTGTCATCCCGTAGTTTCACATTATATTTGGGCCGGTGTTCCTTGATCAAATTACTCTCCAGGGCCAGCGCTTCCAGATCCGTCCTGGTGGCGATGATCTCCACCCGGTCCACCTGTTCGACCATATGGGCAATCCGCGGACTCAACTGCCGGGAGGACTGGAAATAGGAACGCACCCGGTTGTACAGGTTCACAGTCTTGCCCACATACAACACTTTGTCTTCCCGGTCTTTCATGAGATAGACACCGGGACGGCGGGGCAATTGCTTGAGAAAATCCTGGTCCACCAAAGGGCCTCACCTCCTTCGCCTAGTCCGGCGCCACCGCCTGCCGAGCATGGTAGATGGCGGTCATCTCTTCACTGAACCGACCTTGTTCATCATGGATATACAGTGGCGGCAGGATCCGCAGGTGCGGCCTGCCGGCCTTGTGCCCCTCCACCAACACCCGGTGGGGAGCTTTCCCCGGTCCAGGGTGAACCATGCGCAACAGTTTCGGTTCAAAGCCAAAACTCCGGAAGGTGGTCAAAACATCCACCAGGCGCTCGGCCAGATGTACCATAACCAGCCTGCCGTTGCCCGTCGACAGGTCCCGGGCGGCCTTCACCACATCCGCCAAGGTACACGTCAATTCGAATTTGGCCCTGTCCAGTAGGATATTCCCACTCAGCAGCGAGCTGGGCGGCAGGTAGGGCGGATTGGCCACCACCCAAGCATATTTCTCTGCCCGTACTTCCGGCGGCGGGCAACGCAGATCGCCCTCAATGATCTTCACCACAGCAGAAAGCCGGTTTAAGGCCACACTCTCCCGGGCCAGTCTGGCTGCTTCCGGCTGGAGTTCCAAACCAGTCACCCGCTGAAAGCCCCGGTAACCGGCGAGCCACAGTGGAATAACGCCACCGCCGGTCCCCAGATCCAAGACCGTATCCCGGGGATTGGCCCGCAAAAAGTCCGCCACCAGGATGGGATCAACAGTAAACTTAAAGACCGCTGGATCCTGCAAAATCTGGATTTGGCCACGGCCCAAACGGTCGGCATGTACTCCTTCCTTAGCAACCATTTTCTCTCCCCTTCCCGTGCTTGTCAAAAAACCGCACCCCGCACGGAACAAAAAACAGCCCCGGCAACCGGGACTGTCGTCGACTATGCCTTATCCCCGCCGACATCACCATGGATGCCGCACAAGAGCCGCAAACTCCGTTCCAATGCATCTTCTGCGCCATGCCATGGCTCATCCGTAAACCGGTAATCGAATTTCCGGATAAACCAAGCCAGATCCCGTTGCACCTCTTGCAGGCGCTCCCATGAGGCCTGGGCCAACTGTTGTTCCAACCCCTTCTTGGCAAAGCGTCGTTGGGACCCTATAAAATGTAATATTTCCGTCAGATGCCACAGGCACAAACCCGACCGTTTAGCCCGCTCCCGAAACTCCGCCTCCCGGAGCAGTGTTGTTAAAAAGCCGTCAGCATAATGCCGGAAGGCAGCAGCCAGATCACTACAGGCCAGACAGGACGGGCCAGCCAAGACAGGATGCTTTCTTTGTTGCTGTAGCCCGGAAATGTGCCGGCCGGCCTGATCCAGCAGGCTCTGGACTAAAATGGCCGTGCCCAGCCGGTGGGACTGGTGATACATCTTCTTCAAGTGGTCGCCACATAAACCAAATTCAAGCAAACGACCGCGCCAATCCGGCTCCATCAAGCCGCCTTCAAGATACAGGCGAATCAGATCACGTTCCGTCCGCTCCAGCAGGTAACAGAAGGGACATTCTCCCTCCCGCAAGGCCTCCGTGAGCGGGATCGTATAAATGTTCTGCTTCACTCCGGCTCAACCTCGGAAGAAGTGCCTCTGCTCGTTTCCCCCTGGCCTGGTTCGCTCTCCGGTGTATCTTCCAGCAAGTATAATCCGTCTTCCTCCAACTCAACATAGCTGTTGTCTTCTTCCGGAGCAGCCGGCTGCGCCTGTTGCTTGGCCGACCGATAGCTCTCCGACTCAAATTTCAGACAGCACATCAACCGGCTGCAAATCCCAGAGATTTTTGCCGGATTGAGGGAAAGGTTTTGCTCTTTCGCCATTTTAATGGACACCGGTTCAAAGTCCCCCAAAAAGGTGGCACAACAAAGGGGCCGGCCGCAGGGGCCCAAACCGCCCAGCATCTTTGCTTCATCCCGTACACCGATCTGCCGCAATTCGATGCGGGTCCGGAAGACGGAAGCCAGGTCCTTCACCAGTTCACGAAAATCCACCCGGCCATCGGCGGTAAAGTAGAAGATGATCTTGCTCCGGTCAAAGGTGTATTCCACATCGATCAGCTTCATCTCCAAGTTATGGGCGGCGATCTTCTCCAAGCCAATCTTGAAGGCTTTCTTCTCCCGCTCCTTATTCTCCTCCAGCTGCACCTTGTCCTCGGGAGTACCAATCCGCAGGACGGTTTTGAGGGGAAGTGTCACCTCACTCTCCGACACTTCTTTGGGGCCTTGCACGACCGTGCCATACTCCTGCCCCCTGGCCGTCTCCACAATCACCGGCATCCCAACGGTTAACTCTAGACCACCCGGGTCAAAATAATAGACTTTACCTGCACTTTTAAATTGAACTCCAACCACTCGATACATTTATTCGTACTCCTTCCAAATCTGCCCGTCATTGGTCAATATCTTCATTTACCGGGATATTTAATTGCAAATGCGCAAAAAAACCCCCTCCAAAAGCAGCCGCGCATTGACATTGAAGGCCAAGCGGTTGCGAGCGGTCTGAATGGCCTCCAGAATCACCAGAGTTTTCTTGGCTGTCTCCCTTCCGCCAACGGCCAACCTCCCCCGGTAGTAGGCTGCCATCTCATCCAACCATTGCCCCACTTGTTCCCTGGGAACCTTTTCGGCCTCCGCCGCCTTCCGCAGCAGGGGCAGGAGCTCAGCCTCTTCCAACAAGGCCGCCCAATCCCGGGTGGCTGCTTCCGCCTCCTGAAAACGTCTGATGGCCAGCCCGGGCAAGCCCTGGCTCCCGCTGGCAATAGTACCGGCCTGTTCGGGAGGGCAACCCCTTTGGATCAGTCCTTGGGCAATCTCCTCCGCCGGAACATAGGTTAAACGAACCAACTGCATCCGGGAACGGATGGTCGGTAAAACCACACTCTCGTCCACCGCCGCACCGAGGAAATGAACGGCTGCCGGAGGTTCCTCCAAAGTCTTGAGAAATCCGTTGGCAGCAACCTCCGTCATCTTTTCCATATACGGAAGAAAGACCACTTTCCTGCGGGACAAAACTGGGTGAAAACCCAAAGTCCGTTGCAGCTCCCGGATCTGCTCAATCTTTAGACTTTCCCCGTCGATACCGACAGGAATTAAATCCGGGTGGTTTCCACTGTCAAACAGGGAACAGGACCGGCAGTGGCCACAGGCTTCGCCGGTAGCTTCCAGGCATAGCAAAGCCTTGGCAAAGGCCCTGGCCAAAGTGGTCTTCCCCACCCCGGTTGGGCCAAGAAACAGGTAAGCGTGGCTCACCTTCCCGGAAACAATGGCGCGCCGGAGGTCAGCCCGGCGGTCCCTGTGCCCAATTACCCCATAAGAATCCAGCGAAAACCCTCCTTAAAATTACCGGGAATTTCCCGTCCGTTTAATTATATCATAAGGTCCACCAATAAACCGCGGATTTCATCCAACTTAGCTAAAATTTGCATCTTCGGGGTCTGCTCTTCCAAGACCATGCGCGCCAGTTCCTCCAATTGTTGGTTAACCCCGACAATTATCTTGTATTCCCTGAGATTCCCCCGGCGATCCCAGCGCCGGTCATCCTTCATCTGAAAGGACTGTCGCACAGTGGCCTCAAGAAACCGCCGGACCGCCTCCCGGTAGCTCTTTAACGCGGCCGGTCCACGATTTTTCGCCAATTCTTTTCCCGCCTGGTCCACCTGGGCCAAGATCTCTTCTAAATTATCTCCGTCACCAGTTTGATCAGTGACCGTTGCCAATGTTGTACGAAAACAGGAGGAGTCCAATGTGGCCCGGGGTAAATCCGTCTCGGGCCGTTCCAACCGGTTTTGGGCGCCATGGCGCTCTTCAATCCGCAAGCCAACACCTCCCGTCTGCTCCCACCGGGGCAACCGTCTTCACATGCCCGGCGAGTCCGCTCCCATCATCCCAGCAAGTCAGGGAAGCGGCACTGAAATGCCCGTTGAATCTCACACTGGATGGCTTCCACTCCCCTGTCGCCCAAGTCGATCCGGTGGATCCGCTTGGGATGATCCGCCGCCAACCGCAGATAGCCATCGCGCACCCGCCCTTGAAAGGCAAGCCCCCGGGCTTCGATGCGGTCCTCTCCCCCCGCACGGCCATGCAGGCGCGCGGCCGCCAACTCCGGGGGCAGATCCATCAATAGCGTCCAATCGGGTACCAAGCCACCGGTGGCCACATGATTAAGTTCTTTAATAAGCGCAAGATCGTAGCCCAGCCCATAGCCTTGGTAAGCGAAGGTCGAGTCAACAAACCGCTCGCAGATCACGATCTTCCCTGCAGCCAGGGCCGGTCCAATCTGCCCGGCCACATGTTGCGCGCGGGATGCGGCATAAAGCAGGATCTCCGTTAGAGGGTACACTTCCTCCTCCACCGGTTCCAGTAACACGCGGCGGATCCGCTCCGCCAGCGGCGTCCCCCCCGGCTCCCTGGTCACCAGCACTGGCTTGCCCTGTTTTACCAGCCAGTCGGTGAAGAGACGGACCTGGGTGGACTTGCCGCAGCCGTCAATTCCTTCAAAAGTAATAAATATTCCCGCCATCCTATCGTCAACTTCCCTTGCTAAATTCCTCAAATTATCTTTTGAATATATCGCATTCCGGGCCAACCGTCAAGCGACCACCGGCACCAGCCCGCCTGGGGCAAGACCGGTAACATGGCCGCCGGCAGCCAGAAAATCCGCCAGCCACCGCACTGCCTCCGCAAGGATGCGCTCGCCCGGAACCCAGAGGGGTATCCCCGGTGGATAGGGAGCCACAGCCGACGCAGCAATACAATCGCCGGCCTGTAGTAACGGCAGATCACGACTGTTCGCAAAAGCCGCCTCACGCGGGCGTAATACCGTCTCCCGGCGCTCCAGAGGCGGCGGACCAAGTGACGGTATGGCCGAATATTTCCTGGCATTTATCTCGGCTAGTGCCCTCGCTAAAAGGGACCAGTCCTGCTCCTGTTGTGCACCGGAGAAAAAGAACCCCACCTGATCCCGGTCGAAGAACTCCGGTTGCACCCGGAACTCTTCCGCCAAAACCCGCCAGGCGGCAGGGCCTGTCCAACCGCTGTCCAAAAAAGAAACCACCAATTTCAGCGGGTCAATTTGAAAAGACTCCCCACTGCCTGCTTGCAACATGCACACCCCGGCAGCGGCCAGCTGCCGGCGGAGGGTGTTACTCTTCTCCACCGCGCGACCGAAATCCGCTTCCCCCCGGCTTGCCAAGCGCCGGCGCAAGGTATCCAAGGAAGCCAAAAGGAGGTAAGAGGGGCTGGTGGAACGGACCCAAGCTAAGGACCGGGCAACCCTGTCGTGATCCAGCCGTTTCCCCTTAAGATGCAACAGACCGGTTTGGGTCAGGGAGCCCATTATCTTGTGGGCGCCTTGCACCCACGCGTCCGCTACATCCCTGGCTTCCGGGGTCTTAATCCCGGCCAACTGCAGATATCCCCCGTGGGCCTCGTCTAAGAGCAAGGGTAGATTATAATCGTGAACCACTTGGGCCAATGCTTGAATATTACCGATTACCCCCGCATAACTGGGATGCGTCAGCCAAACGCCACAGACCCCGGGGTGCTCGGCCACAGCACGGCGCAGGGTTTGAGCGTCCGGGAGCATCGGCAGAGACCAGCCGGGAACCCATTGGGGCGGTAGGAAGACGGGATTTAAGTCGGCCAGGATCAAGCCATGAATGACACTAAGATGACAATCCCCCGCTACAATAACGGTATCTCCCGGTTTACCCAGGCTCAACAACAGAGCGAGGATCCCTTCGGTGGCGCCGTTAACCAGAAAATGACTGGTTTCAGCGCCAAAAAACTCCGCCGCCAATCCTTCGGCTTCGGCCCGCCGCTGCTCCACCGAGGCGCCATCCAGATCCGGCAGTTCGGTCAGATCCAGGGCCAACAGGTTGGCACCGGCAAAAAGCTCATCCAACCCCCGGCCTCCCCGGTGGCCGGGCGTATGAAAAGCTGTCATGGACCGTGCTAAATAATGCAAAAGCCCATCGAAGAGCGGGGCTGTACGTTGTTTATTCATGGTAAATCCTCCGTTTGGTATAATTCGACAGGCGAGGGGGGTTTCCTTTTTTACGCACCTCCACCAGCCTTGGGGCCAAAAACAAAAAAAGATTAGCCTAGTAATACCACGGCTAATCTTTCGGCCCCAAAAGGGCTTTGCCGAACTGTCCATCCACCCAGAGGCGGCGTAAGGCGTTGACCCAAAGATCATAATCGGGATCGTGAATCTCAAGCGTCACCAAACGCCTTTCACATTGGGCACAAATCCGGTGACCCAGGACCGTCAACACCGGCGGGGACCACTCCCCGCAGAGCGTACATACTCTTCGCTCCACCGCCGTCACCTCGCCTCCTACTCTATGCCCGGCGGTGGGCAACGGTGACTGTCCTCACCCCAATCGGTTCAACAGGAGTAATGTTACCATACCCGGTAACCCCAGATACCCCACGAAGATGGCGGTATAGGGGTTCAAGGGGATCATAAAATGCAGCCAACCGCCGATTAAATTAACCAAAGCCAAAACGCCGGCACCCAACGCTCCCCTGAACAGGAGGGTCAACAGCCAGCGTACCGGGGCAAAACATGGCCTGCCTCCCAAAAAAATCAATAAAACAATGGCTAAATAGACAGCAATCACTTCACCCTTCACTTTTCCATCCCCTCCTGCTCACACCCAAACTCATCCTTTTTCTGTTATGGTATGGGGAGGCCGGGCAAAAAAGGCCGCTGGTGGACGCAACCTTGGAGCAGCGCGGTGGGTAGACCCTCATCCTGCATCCAAACGGTCACATCCCAATTCACCCTTGGCCTTCTTGAGAAGGTAGGCATAACGGTGTTCAGCCGCGCCGATGGTATAAATGGCGCAGTCGATCAATTCGGCTTCGGTCACATCATTAAAATACCGCAAGGAGTTTTCCCATGCCCGTCTTGCCTCCTCCACCTCGCGGATTAGACTGTTCTCCGGTCGTTGGCTTTGGACAAGCCCCAACTTTGGCAGCAAAGCCCGGATTCTCCCGGCGATTGCCATTAACCGCTGCACTGTACATTCCCCCTCCGAAAGACGCCATTTTCCTAATTTTGCCCGGAGGGGCAAGAGATTATGTAGGCTGCTTTATTTTTCAGACAATCTGCCAAACCATATCTGCCGGGACACTACTGACTGCTCACCGGAAGCGGCCATCCGGGAAGTCCTTTATCTTTAGCCAGAAGACGAAAAGTTTGCCCTTGGCCGCCGTCCAGATCAAACCAGCCGCTATCATCCCTAAGACCAAGGCCCAAGCCAGCAGGTTCCACCAGCGAAAACCGGTAGTTAAGCCATGGCCCACCGGGGTTAAGGTGACCCGCCGTTTGCCGGTGGGGTCATAGCGCAATTGTTGCTGCTGGGTGTACTTGCCGGTGGCAGGGGCCAACAGATCCAAAACCCGGGGTTCTCCGGGTTTATCATGTCCACCACCAAAGAACCATTCACTCTCTGTGGCGCGAATATCCCGGAATAAACCGGGGCCGAAACCGTCATAACTGCCGACTAAAACATAATAACGCCAGCGCCGGTTGGGCACGCCCAACAAGGTGACGGGAACCCGGAGCCGAATGGTTCGCCGGTCGCCCAAGACCTCAGCAGAGATGGGCTGCAAGATACGGCCATTTCCTTCATCCGCCGCCAGAAACCGGCTGTTTCCCCAACCGGCAGCGATCAGACAATAGTCCCAAGCATACTCCGGACGAAAAAGTACGTCTGGACCCGAACTGGCTGGCAGGATTTGCCCTCCCGGCCCCGAATCAATATAAATATGGATAACCGGATGGATAAAACCCTCCGGTGCAGCCCAAGGATTGGTAATCTTGGCCATTTGGAGATCGAAGAGAATCTCTTCTTCTTTTTCCCGCCAAACGGAAAAACCAATGAGGTCAAAGAGGCCTTCGTAAGGCTCAAAAGCCACATTGCGCGGGTAAAGATAGGTGCCTGGCCCATTGTCATCCCCAAGAGGGTCTTTTTGTTGGAAGAACACCTCGCTGCCCCCGCCGGCGCCCAGCGCGAATAATAATAAAAAAATACCCACCACAAGCATGGCCCTGTTCATTTCCGTCCCCCCAATTGCCGGTCTAAACCAGACTTATGCCGGTTCCCGGTCTACTATGACTCCCCCGGGAGGACCTTCCAAGCGGCCAAGCGGAAGGAGACAAGCAGTAATGAGTACAAATTACCTGGTAGAAGCCTTTATTGAAATCCCGAAAGGTAGCAGCAACAAGTACGAGTACGATGAAGCCGCGAAACAATTCCGTTTGGACAGGGTACTATACTCCCCTGTCCACTATCCGGCCGATTACGGCTTTATCCCCGATACCCTGGCGGAGGACGGGGACCCCATGGATATCTTGGTTATGATCTCCGCCCCCACCTTCCCCGGCTGCGTGGTGCCGGCGCGCGTCATCGGCGGCCTGCTCATGGCCGACGATAAGGGGGAGGACCAAAAGATTCTGAGCGTTGCGGCGGTGGACCCCCGCTACGACGGCGTGGAAAACCTCAGCGACCTTTCACCCCACCTTCTGCGGGAAATTGAGTACTTTTTCAGTATTTACAAGGAGTTGGAAGGGAAAGAATCTGTGGTCTACGGATGGATTGACCGGGAAAAAGCCATGGAGCTCTTACAGGTCGCCCGGGAGAAGGCCCGGCGTTAACGCCCTGTTTTCGGAGAGGAAAAGTCTTTAGTTCTTCCATGACATTTATCCAGCCGTTAAACTCTGTTTAGAAAACAAAAAAGGCCGCAATGCGGTCTTTTTGTTTTCTGCCTTATTCCGTCATCATCTTTACCGTTAGATCTCGTCCAGTTTAACCAGGGTTTCACCAAGGGTAACATACTCGCCGGGTTCGGCGCAAAGCTCTTGGACAATCC
>Ga0209537_1000227_pt1 | contig 67233 bp, 64 predicted proteins | sample BioPla4DNA1_FD_187698 | JGI IMG/M metagenome (GOLD analysis project Ga0209537, IMG submission 187698) | Biogas fermentation microbial communities from Germany - Plant 4 DNA1 (SPAdes) (version 2) | ecosystem: Engineered > Bioreactor > Anaerobic > Digestate | place: Bielefeld, North... | reverse complement strand
TTTCACGTAGCCGGTAGCTTTCGCCTTTGATGTTGATTGTAATAGAGTGATGGAGCAGCCGGTCTAGAATGGCTGCGGCCAACACCGGATCTCCGAGGAAATCACCCCAGTCCCCGTAGCTCTTGTTCGATGTCAATATGATGCTTCCTTTTTCATACCTGCGGGAGATCAATTGGAATAACAGGTTTGCTTTTGCCCGGTCCAAAGGTAGATAGCCAACCTCATCTATGACGAGTAGTTTGGGTTTTAGATATGTTCTGATTCTTTTTTCCAGCATGTTGTTTACGTCCGCATCCTGCAAACTAGTCATAAGTTGATTTAATGTGATGAAATAAGCTGTATGGCCTTCTTCCAATGCTCTTAAGGCTAAAGCGGCAGCCAGATGAGATTTGCCTACTCCTGGGGGTCCCAGCAGCAGAATATTGTCGGCCCGGTCTAGGAAACTCAAGGTAGAAAGCTCTGCAATCAGCCGTTTGTCGATACTGGGCTGGGCATCAAAATCAAAATTGGCCAGTGTTTTGTTTGCCGGCACTTTTGCCAGGCGGGTGCGGGTTACAAGTGAGCGTTTCCTGCGGACTGCCACTTCTTCTTCTAAAAGCCGGTTGATAAACTCAATATATGACCAGTTCCCTTTTGCAGCTTGTTCCGCCTTGCTTTCCAGGATAAGGGCAGCCTGATCCAGTCCAAGCTCTTCCAGCAGGCTATGTACAATCTGCAGGTTCATTGCTGCACCCCGGCAAACTGTTCATAGATATCCAAGCTGCGCTGCTCCACAACCGGATAGACTTGGCGGAGACCGCTTGCCCGGTTTTCACGCTGGGCAGATAACAGTCCGGCAAAATGACTTGCCTGCGTTACCCGACGTCTGTTGTCACGGGGCAGTTCATGCTCGGCGATTACTTGATTGTGCCACCAAATCTTGATTATCCCACCGGCTAACTCTTCAACCTCCAGGTTACATCCTGCATAAGCCCAGGGAACAGAGAACAGCACACCTAAATACGATACATAACAGTCACGGCTGGCTTTCCGGGGTAGCCGTACAGCTGTAGGAAAAGCCTTTTGGGGTAACGGCCGCAGAGTTTCCTGCCCAAGCCTGTCTACCGGCCGACAGCCTGTTGTACCATGTATCCTGACGTTTGCTACCGTATCCAGCCATTGCTGCAGTTGTTGGTTAAGTTCGGTCAGATCAGTAAAATGGCGGCCTGGACAGAAATTTCTCTTGATGTAGTCGATAGCACGCTCTACTTTACCTTTACTTCGTGGCTTGTATGGGGTATGTGCAACCGGCCTGAAACCATAATAATTTGCAAATTCCAGGGAACGCGCCTGCCAGATTGGTTTATGATCCAGATCCCGGCCAATGGTTACCGTTTTCATGTTGTCATAAACGATTTGTTCGGCAATACCACTGGCCATGGCAAAGCAGCGTTGATGGCAAAGCAGTAAAGTTTCCAGATCCATGGAGTTGGTGCAATAAGCAACAAGATATCGTGAATATCCTAGAACTATTACAAAAATGTATACTTTCCGCAAGCGCCCATCAAGCAGGAATGTCCCTAGATAGCCCCAGTCCGCCTGCATCTGTTCCCCCGGCTTGGTTTCAAAACGCCGTACTGCAGTTATTTTAAAAACTGCTTGCGGAACGGTGCAACAAAGTCCTTTAAAATGGTTTTACCCCCGGTATAGCCTTGTTCTCTAATCTCCCGAATTAAAATTTCACAATTAAACACTCCCTCAGCCATGCGGTTCATGATATACTCTTTATAAGGGTCCAACTTACTTGGCTTTTTCGGTCGCCTTTTGTAACGTGGCATATCTTTCCGTTTAAGCCATTTCCGTATGGTTTTGTCACAATAGCCATACTCTAAAGCAAGATCAGCAACAGTCATTCCCTTTTCATACTTATCTCTGATTTCCAAAACTTCCACATCCCTTATCAGTTTTAATGCACCTCCACCTTGGCTATGGTTTCGGTGCCTTAATTCTACATTTGGGATGTGGAACATTTTTTAGTGGAACTTTTCAGCCGGCGATTTACGGTAATTATACACCGGCGTTAGCAATGACAAGTTTTCAAATTCATACCCTTATAAAACTATAAATAAGAAAATAAAAACGATATTATCGGATAAAATATTGACTGCCAAGGATAAGAACAAGATCATAGAAATATTACAGCAATATATGTTAGAAAACACTTTTTCAAATGCTACAAAGTCCATGCAGGTTTTAATGGGAATAATCGAAGGGATTAGTTGTGACCATGTTATTGATTTGATGGAACTGGATTCTTTAAAGCAATGGATGAACGATAATATGCATCTTAAAGGAAATTACCCTTTTGATACCATATTTGAAACCGTAGATAGAATACTTGAAAATAGGATCATAACTACTGATGTGAACAAGGAGTTGTTGAATTTATTCCAAAGCTGTTTAAAGCCTATAAATAAAAAAGATAGGATTTGTTTAAACTTATCTGGTAAAAATGTTTGTTTGACGGGCAATTTCATATACGGCACAAAAGATGATATTGGAAAACTTGTTGTTAATAATGGAGGAATTATAACATCTGGTGTATCGGGAAAAACTAATATAGTTATTGTTGGAGGGGAAGGTAGCAAGGATTGGAGCTTTGGCAGTTTTGGAGCAAACTAATGAATAGGTATCAATCCGGTATACTGAGTATTGGGAAGGAACGAATTATTTAAATATTATATAGTCGAACAAAATTAGTATTGAAGAAAAGATGCAGGTAGCAAAGCAATAAATGCGGCAAGAAAGTCGTTGGAGAATAAGGAATTTCCGGTAGGTGCATTGTTTTTTTATGGGATGAAATCATTAGCTCTGCTTATTCATCGGGAGAATTAAGTAAACGGACGGACTTAACTTACTTTAATTATATCTGAGGTTGTCTTTATATTTTTATGAAAACTATTAAAGAAAGCGTGGTGCCTGGAAACACCGCGCTATTATTTATTAACTGGGGTTTTGTTCCAGTCTCTATTTCCCTTGGCAACAAAGGCCGCATCTGCTGCTGTTTTTTAGACAAGAGTAACGCAGCGCAGCAAACGGGAAAAGAAAAGCATGGAATTTATTTAAAAAATCATGACAGCGGGGTTTACATTTTTGCACGGCAGCGGAAATTATCTATTTTATATTTATAAAACCAGCGAAAGGATGATGGAATATGAGAAAAATCTTTAGAGAATTAACACCTGAGGCTGCTTTTTCTAAATATGCGGATACAGGAGAAGAAAGACCGGTGGATTTTTTTCTTACAAATTTTATCCGGGACGGTTACAGAGATTTAAAGGCAATGTGTAAAAGATACGCAGCGGAAGCGGTGGAATGTGAAGACGGGCTGGCCTCGATAGAGGAAATTAACCATGTTGCCATTTTATTGGAACAATACATTCGAGATTATGTAAAGAAGATAGGCGGAGTTAGCAAAATCAAATTATATACAGAAGAGGAATGTGAAGAAATATTCGAGAGGGATTTTGCAATTATTTGTATTGGAATCAGAGAATCGTGGAGAAGCAAAGACATGAAAGTTGGCAAACGGAAAAACAGACGGGTGTTGGCGGGACAAGATGAACAAAAGCTTAAAGATAAAAAGATTATTTTTTTAGATGTTTAAACTCCACATAATCTTCAAAGGAGAGTTTTTCCTCCATGCAAAGCAGCATCAGGGCAGAGAAAAATTTGCGGCCCGGGTTGCGCTGTCCCTGTATTACGCGAAACAAGTAGGAGTAGTCCAAATCCATCTTTTTTGCCAATTCAGGCAGGGACCATCCTTTTTCTGCGGCCAGTTGCATAAGGGAAGTCCTGTTTACAATCATTGTTCCTTCCTCCGGCAAGTTGACTGTTTGGCAATAATTTAGCATAAGATGTGCCTTATGTCAATATTTTCCTTAAATCTTGTCTGTTGGCAATAAATCGGTTAAAATGGGAAAAAGAGTGGTGGCAACTATGTCCAATTTTGGAGAAGAACTGCGTAAATTAAGGAGAAGGAGGGGCCTCAGCCAAAAGGAGCTGGCCCTGGCGGCCGGGATAAGTCCTTCGTATCTTTCCAGAATTGAAAGGGGAGAAAGGGGGCTTCCCAATCCTGCCTGCCTGTCAAAACTGGCAAAAGCGCTGCAGATAACTCTTGGCTATTTGTTGGCCCTGGCCGGGTATGACAGTGAAAATACAGCCAAACTTCCGCCTCACTGGCACTCTTTGGTGGCCGATCCTTCACTGGATGAGGTTATCAGTGAGCTTGGCGGCCTGACCAGCGCGGAATTAAAAGGCCTGCAGCTTTACTTGCAGGCTATCAAGCTGCAGAGGAACAAAGAAAGCAAAAAGCCGGAAAATCGTTAAGAGATTCCGGCTTTTCCGGTTTTTAAGCATATTTATTGCCGCTGCCGGTCTGGCTGTTGAGCAGTGCTTTTGTGGGTCAGGCCGGCTGCACTGAATTCAGCCCGGTGCCCTGCTTTCTTTCTTCATGCTCTTCGATGGCCCGGCGGAACTGTGTTTCGTAAAGTTTCGTGTACACGCCTCCCCTTGTGACCAGCTCGCCGTGTGTTCCCCGTTCGACAATAACTCCGTTCTCAACCACAAGTATCTCATCGGCGGCAAGGACGGTGGAGAGCCTGTGGGCGATAATGATGCTTGTTCGGCCTTTTGTAAGAGGTTCAATGGCATCCTGGATGAGGCTTTCAGAAATGGAATCAAGGGATGAGGTTGCCTCGTCAAAAATCAGAATGGGAGGGTCCTTGAGTATTGCCCTGGCAATTGACAGCCGCTGTTTTTCGCCGCCGGAAAGTTTAAGGCCGCGATTGCCGACAAGCGTGTCGTATTTACCGGGCAGCGAATCAATAAAATCATGTATATTGGCCTTCCGGCATGCTTCCTCCAGTTCCTCCTGAGTGGCGTCCGGCTTGGCGTAAAGAAGGTTATCTTTTATTGAAGCGTTGAAAAGGAATGTTTCCTGTGTCACCATGCCAATGTTGCTGCGCAAAAAGGTGAGATCAAGTTTTCGGATATCGATGCCGTCAATGCGGATGGCGCCGCTTATGACATCATACAAGCGGGGGATCAGGTTAATAATTGTAGACTTTCCTGCGCCGGACGGCCCGACAAGGGCTACGGATTTACCGGCCGGTATGGCAAAGGATATGCCGTTTAGGACAGGCACGCCTTTTTCGTAGGAGAAAACTACGTTGTCAAATTCCAGGTCTCCCTTCATGGAAGGGGGAACAATGGCATCGGGCGGGTTTTCTATTTCAGGTCGGATATCAAAATACTCAAACAGGCGGGAGAATAATGCCAGGGATCTGATTACATCGACCTGTATGTTCAGCAGGACGTTGACAGGCATATACATTCTGGTGAGCAGCGTGACCATGACTGTTATGTCGCCGACTGTCAGGCTGCTGTCCCGGTACAGGATAATAATAGCCCCGCCGGCCAGGTAGATTAACATTGGCCCGATACTGGTCAAAGTACTGAGTATTGCCATAAACCAGCGTCCGGCCATGCTTTCCTTAATGTTGAGCCTGGTCATCTCCCGGTTTATTGTCCTGTACTTTTCATATTCTTCTTTTTCCCGGGTGAACAGCTTGACAATCATCTGGCCGCTGACGCTCAGGGTTTCATTTAATATCTGGTTGATTTTGTCATTGCACCTCTGGGATTCCAGGGCCAGCGACCAGCGTGTTTGGCCTGCCCGTTTTGTCGGTATTGTCAAAAACGGCACAATGATTACAGCCAGTGTTGCCAGTTGCCAGCTCTTTTGATACATGGCAACCAGCGCCACAACAAGGGTTGCCACATTCTGGATAATGTTTGTCATGGTATTTGCAATGACGTTTCTAACACCGTCGATATCGCTGGTCATCCTGGTAATAATGTCACCCTGTTTGTTTGTTGTAAAGAAGCGTGTGGACATCTTTTGCAGGTGGGCAAACATATTGTTGCGCATATCAAAAATTATGTGCTGGGCAATCCAGGTGTTGACATAGGTTTGCAGTACACCCACCAGATTTGCTGCGATCATAACAACAAAGGAGACGAAAATCAGTATGACCAGGATTCTGAAATCCTTGCCGATCAATCCTTCATCTATAATCCGGCCTGTAAGCAGTGTTGGGTAAACGCTGAGAATTGACGATACAATTATTGTAATGATGACAACAGCAAGCTGTTTCCAGTAGGGAAGCAAATAGCTAAAAATGCGTTTAAGCAGTTGGGCCGTAATCTTGGGCCTGTTTTGCTTATCCTCTTCGGAAAGAAACCATCTGCCTCCCGGGCCGGGAGGCCGCCTGTGTCTTGGCATTGTCCACACTCCCATCATAACTTATTTGCGGCAATTATGCAGACCCGGCCAAAGGCCCCCTACCAGCGCCAAAAGAGGGGGCCTTTCATGCCGCCGCCAAAGAAGTGCGGGCGCTTGGGACGCGGGCCCGGCATGTCATCGCTTAATTTTTCCTCCAGTGTTGCGATTATGCGGTCCAGGTAATCCTTTAGGGCAGCCTGTTCTTCGCTGTTCAGGCTGCTGAACAAATCGTCGGTATTTAACTGCTTTTCGCTATTTGCCAGTTCTTTTCCTGCTTCTGTCAGGCGGACAGTCATGATGCGCTGGTCTTCTTCGGAAGGAGTTCTGGTAATATAGCCGTTTCTTTCGAGCTTTTCCAGCAGTTCTCCCAGTGACTGCGGCCGCATGTCAAGAATTTTTGACAATTCCTTTTGACTTATTTCCGGCTTTAGTTTTAATAGAGCAAGTATTCTTCCCTGCCCCCGGTGTATATTGGCCATGGGGCCGTGCTGTCTGAACCGGTGGTGGAAATACCTGCCCAGCAGCCGCTGCAGCCGGAAAAACTTACCCAGCAATGACTTTTTATCGTTATACATAGAATTCACCTCTTAAGAATAATTAGTAAGGTACCTTATTTTTAATTATAAAGGTACCTTACTAATTTGTCAACGGCTAAAACTATCTTTTGGCAAAAAATTACCGGAGGTGCTGTTGGCTACTCTAATTGACAACCCGACGGGAGATTAACCGCTCGTCAATTTGAGGATCTGCCGGCTTGCGCGCCGGCAGATTTCTGTTTTCATTGTTTAAACGGTTCATAAACCATGGGGATATTGCAGCCTTTGGCAATTAACTCGTTTAAAGCCATAAGGTCTTCGTGCCCGACTTCACTTATACTTGTTTTCCCCAGGGCCTGAATGCCGGTTACCAGTTCCTCCTTGCAGGCCCGCAAGAAGCGGCTGAGGCTTTTTGCACCTTCTTTGACATTTAATTTGTTTGCATATTTGCCGCCATACCAAACAATCTGTGTCGGCGGCTCAAAGGGGAGTGCTTTTAAAACCTGCGTGTGTGACATGGCAAAGAGTGCTACGGCGCCCATATAGACGGCATCTGCTCCCAGGGCAACGGCCTTGAGCACATCTCCGGGTGTACGTATTTTCCCGGCGGCGATGAGGGTTACTTCCTTGTGATACCCATTTTCTTTCAACCAGTTTGCAGCCCGCTTGATGGCAAAAACAATAGGGACGCCAAAATCGTCCTGCAGCATGGGCGGGGATGCTTTGGTGGCTGCTTCTGCTCCTTCCAGGGAAATAAAGTCAATACCTGCTTCACAGATGATCCGCAGGTCGCTTTCCAGGTGTTTGCCCGCTGCCATTTTGACACCTATTGGGATGCCGCCGCCGATCTTTTTTAATTTGGCAGCCAGGGAAGCCAGGTCTTTGGGTTCTTTCATTCCCGGCTGCCGGGAATGGGCTACCGCATCTTTACCCTTGGGAAAGGCAAAATCCTTGCGTAAAGAGGCATCGATTTTACCGGCATACAGGACGTGCCCCACACCGCCTAAGGCACCCTGGCCGAGTTGAATTTCCACAGCGTCGCATTGGCTGATGATATCCGGAGTTTTGCCCCAGTCGCCGCGGTTGTACTGGTAAATCAGGTATTTGGCTGCATCACGCTCTTCCTGAATGAAAGGCCCTTCCCCGGTATTGGTGGCAGTACCTGCGGCGGCAGAGCCCATGGCCAGGGCAATTTTGGCCTTTTTGCTTAAGGCTTCTCCGTAAGCCATGGGGGCAATCATAATGGGCATGCTTATAACAAAAGGCTTTTTGGCTTTTTTGCCGATTACTACTGTCGTATCGATTTTTTCCTCCAAAGGTGTCGGCATGTTATGAAGTTGGGAAAAGGTGAAAACCAGGTCGTCAAGGCTGGGAAATTTTTTTGGTGAACCCATGGGACGGGTAATCATTTTTCCCTCTGCTGAACGCAGATTGGTTTCCACGATATTCTGCCAGCCTATGCGGTTGCCGGCTGAAATCAGTTCCCACAGGTTTTCGTCGAAAAGATCTTCCATTAATATTTTTATAGTCCGGTCAAGGGACTTGCCGGCTAAGGCGCGGGCCAGCATTCTTGCAGCTTGAATACCGAGCAAGCTGCCTGTGCCGTACAGTAAAAATTTTTTCAGCTTTTTACTGTCCATTACATCTCCCTCTTTGCAACGGTTCACTTTAAAAACATCCCGTTTTTGTCCATGCTTTGTGATGCTTTTTTAGCCGGTAAAGCAGGTAAAATGAATTTATTCCCAAAGTTAATATTCAGTTAATCTTTGTTTTGTATTATTAATATTATGGGGAGAAAGGTGTAAAAAATGGTTACTGTCCTTGTGGTGGAAGATGATAAAAACTTGCGCAAGCTGATGGAAGTTGTCCTCAGGCAAAACGGCTATAATGTCCTGACAGCCACAGACGGTTTGCAGGCATTGGAAATACTGGACAAACAGCAGGTGGATTTACTTATCAGTGATATTATGATGCCCAATCTGGATGGATATTCCCTGACAGAAGAGATAAGGAAGATAAAAAATAACCTGCCCGTTCTGATGGTAACTGCCAAGGAAACCCTGGAAGACAAGAAAAAAGGCTTTCTTGTGGGGACAGACGATTACATGGTTAAACCCATTGACATGGATGAAATGCTGCTGCGGGTGGCTGCCCTGTTGCGCCGTTCCCGGATAGCCAATGAACGCCGGATAACAATCGGTGAGGTTGAGCTGGATTATGATGCCCTGACGGTCAGCAGAAAAGACCGGGTTATCCAACTGCCCAAAAAGGAGTTTTACCTGCTCTTTAAACTCTTAAGCTACCCCCGGCAAATTTTTACCAGGCAGCAGTTGATGGATGAGATATGGGGTATGGATGCCGATACGGATGAAAGAACCGTTGATGTTCATATCAGAAGACTGCGTGAAAAATTTGCCGACTACAAAGAATTTCGCATAGTTACTGTCAGGGGTCTCGGTTATAAGGCGGAGAGGATGCAATGAAAAAGATAACCGTCAAGCTAGCCCTGTTTTTCATCTTCCTGCTGTGCGTCTCTGCTCTTCTTGCCTTTTTCCTTGCCACCTTTTTCTCGGGCGGTACCGTCAAGGAAATGTGGCAGCACCAGGAGGCTGTCGCCAGGACTATCCTGGAAATAAAGGAAAAGACGGATCTCCCCTTAGAGCAGATTATCAGCATTGCCCGCTTGTCCGCCTTTGCTGTCAAGGCTATAGATGATCCGGCAGAGCTAAATCTGCCGGAAGAAGAGCAAAGGGCTTTGGCTGCGGGTGAGATTGTTTATCTGGCTGACCGCTTTCGCGAGGCAACAATATATTTACGAATTGATGATAAATATTTGCAGATCGGGCTGCTTCCGCGCAGCAGTGTTTTTACATTAACTGCTTCGCGCGTTTTGTTTGCCATTTTGTCATTTGTCATCATCGGGGCTTTTTTGATTTCCGTTTTTGCCAGAAGGGTGGTTAATTCAGTACTGGAGCTGACCAGGGCAACACAGGAAGTGGCCAAGGGGAATTTTGATATTCAGATTGAAAATCACAGGGATGATGAGATTGGCCAGTTGACGAAAAATTTCAACAAGATGATCAGGGAGCTGAAAAATATTGAATATCTGCGGAAAGATTTTATTACCAATGTCTCCCATGAATTTAAGACACCCCTGGCTTCCATCCAGGGTTTTGCCAAGCTGCTGATGAGTGAGAGTTTGCCGGATGAAGAGAGGAAGGAGTATGCTGCCATCATCCTTGAGGAAGCGTCCAGGCTGACAAACCTGTCTTCCAATATCCTAAAAATAACAAAGCTCGAAAACCAGGAAATTGTAGAGAAAAGGACACTTTTCCCCTTGGATGAACAGATCCGGAAAAGCATACTGCTGTTGGAGCCCGCGTGGAGTAAAAAAAATATTGAATTTGACCTTGATTTGGAGAAGTCGCAGTTTTCAGGAGACGAGGAACTGCTGCAGCAGGTCTGGATTAACCTTTTGGACAATGCAATCAAGTTTTCCAACGAGTCCGGGATAATCAGCGTCCGGCTTAGGCAGAATAAAAAGAACGTTACGGTGGAAATCGCAGATAACGGCATAGGTATGAATGAAGAAACAAAAAAACGTCTTTTTGAAAAGTTTTACCAGGGGGATAAATCCCGGGGAGGCCGGGGACTGGGCCTTTCACTTGTCAAGCGGATTTTGGACCTGTATGGCGGCAAAATCAGTGTGGAAAGCAAACTGCATGCAGGCACAACCTTTATAATCAGCCTGACCCGGTAAAGTACCGGTAAGCTATAGAAAAACATTATTTTATGAAAGGGGTGAGTCAAATAATTAAAATCAGCGCCGATAGCACCTGTGACTTATCGCCGGAGATTGTTGAGAAACTGGGCATCTCCATAGTACCGCTGACCATTATTGCCGGTGAGAAGGAATTCAAAGACGGCATAACAATCTCTGCTGCAGATGTGGTCAAGCATGTTGAGCAGGAAGGGACATTATGCCGGACTGCAGCCGTGAATGTCCATGATTACCTGGAAATATTCCAAAAGCTGCTTGAGGAAAATGATGCCGTCATTCATATCAATATCGGATCAGGCTTTTCTTCCTGCCATCAGAATGCAGTTTTGGCCGCGCAGCAGCTGGAAAATGTCTATGTTGTCAACTCGGCAAGCCTTTCAACCGGAAGCGGCTACCTTGTTTATGAGGCCGCTCTCATGGCGCGGGAGGGAATTGAACCGCAGGAAATCTGCCGCAGGCTCGAAGAGATGGTCCCGAAAGTTGAAATCAGCTTTGTCATTGACCGGCTTGATTACCTGCAAAAGGGCGGTCGCTGCTCGGCTCTCGCGGCACAGGGAGCCAGGCTTTTGCGGATAAAGCCTTGTATCGAAGTGCAGGAAGGAAAAATGGTTGTCGGTAAAAAGTACAGGGGCTCCTTTGAAAAGGCATTAATGCAATATGTGCGTGACAGGCTGGAGGGCAGGAATGATATTGATTATAAGCGTATTTTTATAACCCATCCCATGTGCTCTCCCGAAACAGTGGAAATGGTAAGGGAGCAGATTTCGAATTATGCCGACTTTGCTGAAATCCTTGTCACAAATGCCGGGGCGACCGTTACTACCCACTGTGGTCCCAACACCCTGGGAATTATTTTTAAAAGGAACTGATATTTTCTTATTAGTATACTGTCAGACGCATATCTGACTGCCGTAAACTCCCGGACGTTTCGGAGTTTTTTGGCCGGTGCTTTTTGCTGCCTGAAGCAACAATCAGCCGGTGTCTTGCTTTGCCGTAAGTTAGGCTATATAATTATTGACATATAAGGAAAGTGAAAAATGTCAGTAGGTGAAAATGATGGATACCGGCTGGCGGCAGAAATATTTGCGCAATATCCCGGCTGTAGATAAACTTGTTGCCGGGTGCCAGGCAGATGGCAATGCCTATCCCCATGCCCTGCTGGTCCGGCTGGCGCAGGAGGCTGCGGAAAGTCTGCGCCGGCAGATTATGGCCGCGGAGCGGGAGGAAGAGCTAAAAGACATAAAAATTTCTCCGCAGGAAATGATACAACAGGTACAAGGACGGCTCCGGCAACTGGAGCAGCCCTCACTCCGCCGGGTAATTAACGCCACGGGAACCGTCCTGCATACCAATCTGGGCAGGGCTCCCCTTGCCCGGCAGGCTGCCGCCGCGGCAAAGCAGGCTTCCGGCTACTGCAACCTTGAACTGGAACTTAAATCCGGCAAGCGAGGACTGCGTTACAGCCATGTGGAAAGACTGCTGACAATCCTGACGGGAGCTGAAGCGGCCTGTGTCGTTAATAATAATGCCGCTGCAGTGCTGCTTGCACTAAATACCCTGGCGGCAGGGAAAAAAGTGCTTGTATCACGGGGTGAACTGGTTGAGATTGGCGGCAGTTTCCGTGTCCCTGAAGTAATGGCTGCCGGCGGTGCGCAGCTTGTGGAAGTGGGAACAACCAATAAGACGCATATTGCCGATTACCGCCAGGCTTTGGATGAGGATACGGCCCTGCTGTTAAAAGTACATACCAGCAATTACCGCATCGTGGGCTTTACTGCATCCGCCGGGATTGCTGAACTGGCGGAGCTTGCTTCAGCGCATGGCATCCCGTTGATGGAGGACTTGGGCAGCGGTCTTTTGCTTGACCTTTCACCTTTTGGGATGGAGAGGGAGCCTCTGGTTTTCGAGCGGATTGCCGCCGGCGTTGATGTGCTGACATTAAGCGGCGACAAGCTGCTTGGCGGCCCCCAGGCAGGGATAATTCTCGGTAAGCGCAAGTACCTTGACAGGATTAAAAAGAACCAGTTAATGCGGGCATTAAGGCCGGATAAAATAACTCTGGCAGCCCTGGAGGCAACTCTGCGCATCTATTTGTTTGGCAACCCGCTGCAGGAAATTCCCGTGCTTTACATGTTGACTGCTTCACTTGCGGAATTGGAGCGGCGGGCACTGAGGCTTGCTGCCGCCGTCAGGGAAAAGGCGGGGGAGAGACTGGATGTTGAAGTCCGTCAGGATGTTTCCGTAGTGGGCGGTGGGGCCATGCCCTTAACCGACCTGCCTACATTTGTGGTAGCTGTAAGGCCGAAAGAGCTGCCGGTAAGCGAATGGGCTTTTGGACTGCGGACAGGCAATCCTTCCCTGGTAGGCCGCCTGCAGGAAGACTGGCTGCTTTTGGATTTAAGGACCATCGCAGAGAGTGAAGAGGAAGAGGTGGTCTTGTGTCTTTCGTAATTATAGGTACGGCAGGCCATGTGGACCACGGAAAAACAGAGTTGATAAGAGCTCTGACGGGGAAAGATACAGACCGCTTGCAGGAGGAAAAGAAGCGCGGTATATCCATAGACTTGGGCTTTGCGCCCTTTCAATTGCCGGACGGCCGGCTGGCGGGGGTAGTGGATGTTCCCGGCCATGAGAGGTTTATACATAATATGCTGGCCGGCATCGGAGGCATTGACTTGGTTCTTTTGGTTGTCGATGTCACCGAAGGAGTTATGCCGCAAACCCGAGAACATGTGGAAATAATGGATTTGCTGCAGATTGCCAAGGGCCTTGTGGTATTAACCAAAACAGACCTGATTGATGATGAAGAATGGCTGGATTTAGTGGAAGAAGAGGTACGGGAAGCCCTCTCCGGCACTTTTTTGGCCGGGGCACCCTTTTTCCGGGTCTCGGCCTATACCGGCCGCGGTCTTGATGAATTGATAAAAGCCATTGATGAAACTACAAAAGAGCTTTCGCCCCGGGATGAGAAGGCTCCCCTGCGACTGCCGGTGGACAGGGTTTTCAGCATGCCGGGGTTTGGTACAATTGTGACAGGCACGGTGCTGGCTGGCACTGTCTACAACGGCATGAATGTCAGCGTACTGCCTGCCGGGAAAACGGCCCGGGTGCGCCAGATCCAGGTACACGGCACACCGGCAGAAAAGGCCGTTGCAGGCCAGCGTGCCGCAGTTAACCTTTCCGGCCTGGACAAGACCCTGCTGTCCCGGGGAAGCGTGCTGGCTGAACCGGGTTCGCTGGAAGCTACATATTTGCTTGATGCCAAGCTGAAGCACCTGGCGGGCGCCCCGCGGAAAATAAGAAATATGACCCGTGTTCATGTTTACTTGGGAACGGGCCGGGCAGTGGGGCGGATTGTCCTTCTGGACAGGGATGAATTGGAGCCCGGCGGCGAAGCGCCGGTGCAGTTTCGCCTGGAGAAGAAACTGGTGGCTCAAAACGGTGACCGTTTTATTATCCGCAGTTTTTCTCCCATGACCACCATAGGCGGCGGCATAGTCCTGGACGCCCGCCCCCAGAGGCATAAGCGGTTTAGAAAGGAAGTCCTGGAAAGGCTGGAAGAATTGGCAAAAGGAGATCTCTCGGCACCGCTAATGCAGCGCATTCGCCGGGAAGCGGCTTTAACCGAGAAAGATTTGTTGAAACAATCAGGGCTTGCTCCGGAAGTTTTCAGGAAACTGGTGGACAGGTTGGTAGAGGAAGAAAAGATCATCCGGCAGGAGGGCTTGCTGGTAGATGCCGCTGCCTTAGACGGCTGGGAACAGAAGCTGCTTGCAGCCCTGGACGATTTTCACAGGACACGGCATCTGGCACCGGGCATGTCACGGGCGGAATTGAAAAGCGCCCTTCCCGGAGAAATTGCGGATAAAGTGTACGACTGGCTGCTGGCAAGGCTTGCGGCAGCCGGAAAGCTTGTGGAAAGTGACGATTTGGTAGCCTTGTCTTCCCATATTCCCGAACCTGCCGCTGACGAAAAAATACAGCTGGAGCGCCTGGCTGCCATATATGAGAAGGGAGGCTTCATGCCGCCTACTGTCAGCGAGGCCGCCGGGGAGGCAGGGTTAAAACCGGCGGAAATAGAATCATTTTTTGCCTACCTGGTTCAGAAGGGCACACTGATCCGGCTTGATGAACAGTTTTATCTGCACAGTAAACATTTCCGGCAGGCCAAAAGGGAGTTATGCAAGCATTTTCGGGAAAACAAAACGCTTTCTGCCGGCGAATTCCGGGAAAAATTGGGTTCGACCCGTAAATTTATCCTGCCGCTGCTGCAAACCTTTGACCGGCTGAAATGGACGCGCCGTCTGGGTTCAGACCGTGTGCTGTGGCGATTGGATCCTGAGAGCTGCGAGGGGGGTGAAGACGATGGCCGATGATGTGAAATTGACGCAAATGACCACAAGCAGCGGGTGAGCGGCTAAAATGCCCCCCGGGGCCTTGGCACAGGTCTTGTGCCATTTACCTGTCATGGAACACCCGGATTTGCTGGTTGGCTGTGATTCCTTTGCCGATGCCGGTGTTTTCAGATTGCGCGATGATCTGGCATTGGTACAGACGCTGGACTTTTTTACTCCCGTTGTAGATGATCCCTTTATTTTTGGGCAGATAGCAGCCGCCAACGCCTTGTCGGATGTTTATGCCATGGGCGGAGAGCCTAAACTGGTAATGAACATAGTCTGTTTTCCTTCCAAGTCCCTGGATATATCCGTTTTGGCCGAAATTTTAGAAGGTGGGGCGGAAAAAGTCCGGGAGGCTGGCGCCATTATTGTCGGAGGGCACAGCGTGGAGGATAAAGAACCTAAATACGGGCTTTCCGTTACCGGGATCGTCCATCCTGCTGAATTGATTACCAACAGCAATGCCCGGGCCGGTGACGTTCTGGTATTAACCAAACCTGTCGGTACAGGGCTGGTTTTGACTGCCGCCAAAGCGGAAATGGCCGGTGAAGAGGAAATTGCAGCGGCGGTTCAGTCCATGTCTAATCTTAACAGGGAAGCGGCGGCGGTAATGAAGGAAATAGGTGTTTCTTCCGCCACCGATATCACCGGCTTCGGCCTTTTGGGGCATGCCAAGGAGATGGCGGCGGCAAGCAAGGTCGCCATGGAGATTTCCTTTAAAAATGTACCGCTTTTGCCCGGCGCCGTACGGGCAGCCGAAACAGGCTTGATTCCGGGCGGAGCTTATGCCAACCGGGATTATGTGGCCGAGGCGGTTGAAGCCGGAGGCTGTGAAGTGGGAGAATTGGAAATGGATATCCTTTGCGACCCGCAGACTTCGGGGGGGCTGCTGCTGGCTGTCCCCAAACAGAAAGCAGACAGGCTGCTGGCAGCATTGGACCAAAGGGGCATACAGGCTGCCGCCATCGGCGTGGTTACCCGGGAAATGCCGGGAGCGATAAGGGTGAAAAAATAGACTGATATTTTTGTGGGAGGAGAAAGTGATGGGGAAGGCAGGCTTTTTAGCCCGGAAAAATATTGTTTTTTCTGTAGAACGATATTTGATTGATGCTCTCGGCGCTATGGCGCAGGGGCTCTTTGCTTCACTGATTGTCGGTTTGATCCTGTCAACCGCGGGGGAGCAACTGGCTAATCTTTTTGGCAACAATGCTGTATTTGAGTTTCTGGTCAGCAGTGGGAAAGTGGCACAAAGTCTCATGGGCCCGTCCATAGGTGTGGCTGTGGCTTACGGCTTGGGGGCGCCGCCTCTGGTTTTGTTTGCCAGCGTCATCACCGGTGCCGCCGGCGCCGCCGCCGCAGCGGGCGGCGTAACAGCAGGCCCTGTCGGCGCCTTTATCGGTGCCGTTGTAGGTGCTGAATTCGGCAAGCTGGTTTCCAAAGAAACAAAAGTTGATATTATTGTCACCCCGGCCGTAACTATTGCCGCCGGGCTGCTGGCCGCCAATCTCCTTGGCCCTTATGTTGCCTGGTTCATGATTTGGCTGGGAAATGTTATTAAACTGGCCACTGTGCAGCATCCCATACCCATGGGTATTCTTGTTTCCGTTGCCATGGGGCTGGCGCTGACAGCCCCCATCTCCAGTGCGGCGCTGGCAATTATGATGGACCTTTCGGGCTTGGCAGCCGGTGCTGCCACAGTCGGCTGTTCAGCACAAATGATTGGTTTTGCAGTGGCCAGCTACAGGGAAAACGGCTGGGGAGGGCTGATTGCCCAGGGCGTCGGAACTTCCATGCTGCAGGTGCCGAATATTGTCAGGAATCCCTGGATACTGCTGCCGCCCACCTTGGCTTCCGCAATACTTGGGCCGCTTGCGACAACTATTTTTCAAATGGAAAATACGGCTTATGGTGCCGGCATGGGGACAAGCGGTTTCGTCGGGCAATTCGGAACGGCAGCGGCCATGGGCTTCAGCCTGCCTGTCCTGGGTAAAATCGTGCTTTTGCATTATTTATTGCCGGCAGTGATAGCACTGCTGTGCAGTGAGTGGATGCGTAAAAAAGGTTTGATCAAGACGGGTGATTATGATTTAAAACTGTAAATTTAAGCTGCCGGCGGGCAGCTTTTTTCCTGAAAAAAGGAACATAACCTTGCTCCCCTGTCATATAGTAAAAAGGATGCTTGACGGGGAGGTTTACATATAAATGTCCGGGTTTATAGCTCTTTGGAGTAAAAGGGGTACAAGACCTGCAGCGGACCTGGAAAGAGCCGGCGCAGCCTTCCGGCACCGGGGGCCTGATGATTATGCAGCGCTGAGCCGGGGGCCGGCCGCCTTTGCTTCCCGGCAGCTGAAAGTATTTGATCTTTCAGAAGAGGTACACCAGCCCGTGTTAAATGAGGACGGCACCTTGATGCTGGTGGCAGACTGCGAGATCTACAATTATCAGGAGCTGCAAATGGAATTGCGCAGGCGGGGACATGTTTTCCGCAGCAAAAGTGACGGCGAAGTTATCCTGCATCTGTATGAAGACGAAGGGGAAGAATGTGTAAAGCGGCTGCGGGGGAGGTTTGCTTTCTGTGTTTATGACGGCAGGCGGCAGCGGCTCTTTGGAGCGCGGGACCGTTTTGGCATTGCGCCCCTCTATTACACGGAGACGGCGGATTATTTTGCCCTGGCTTCTGAAGCAAAAGCTTTCTTTATATTGCCCTTTTTTACAGCCCGCCTCAACCGGGAAGCCCTTCCCCATTACCTGACATTTCAATATGTCCCGGAACCGCAGACGATGTTTGCCGGTGTATATAAAATACCGCCGGCCAGGCAGTTTTTTTGGCAGCAGGGGAGTTTGTCAATTAGGCGTTACTGGCGGCCTGTTTTCTCCCCGCAGAAAAGGCCCCTTGAGGAACTTAAGGAGCAGGCGGGCAGCATACTGCGGGAGGCTGTCAGGCTGCATACCGGGGCAGCCGTGCCGTACGGCGCATTGCTGTCAAGCGGGATAGATTCCACCATTATTGTTGCTTTGCTCCGTGAATTGGGGCCGGTGTCAACTTTCAGCGTCGGCTATGAGGAACAGGACTACAGTGAATTGCAGGCAGCGGCGGAAACGGCCCGCTACCTGGAAACGGACCACGAGGAGTATATAATAACCCCCGGCGAATACTGGGATAACCTGCCTCGACTGGTCTGGCATTTTGATGAACCGGTAGCCGATCCGGCTGCCATAGCTCTTTATTATGCAGCCCGCACTGCCGGCAAAAAAGTCACCGTAATACTGTCGGGTGAAGGAGCCGATGAAGTATTCGGCGGCTACGGCATCTACAAAGAACCTCTGGCCCTGCGCCCCGCTCGTTTGCTGCCGCGCCCCCTGCTTTCGGCAGCCGGCAGGTTCTGGCCCGCTTTTTTGCCGGGTAAAAACTATTTGCGCCGTGCCGGCCTGCCGCTGGAAAAACGCTACTATGGCAATGCCTTTATTTTTTCGGAGGAGGAGAAAAGAAGACTTTTGAAGCAAAGGAATTTCCCTCCTGCAAGCCGGATAACAGCCCCGTATTTTGAGCAGGCAAGAGGGCTGGATGAAGTGACGAAAATGCAGTATCTTGACCTGCATACCTGGCTGCCCGGGGATATACTGGCCAAAGCGGACAAGATGACAATGGCCAGTTCCGTGAGAATACGTGTGCCTTACCTTGACCACCGTGTGTTTGAATTTGCCGCCACCATCCCCCTGTGTTATAAAATCAGGCGCGGTATGACAAAATACCTGCTGCGGCAAGCCTTTGCCGGCGTAGTTCCTCCTGCCGCCACGAACAGGCCCAAACGCGGGTTCCCTGTTCCGACCCGTTTATGGCTGCGAAGTACGCTGGCTAAAGAAACGGCTGATTTACTGGAGGACCCGGAGCTGGGGCAGTATTTTAACAGGGCTTGCATCCGGCAGTTGCTGTCGGATCATATGGAGGGGAGTACCGATAACAGCCGCAAATTATGGACACTGGTTATCTTCGCTCTCTGGCGGCGGCAGTTTATCAGATAAGGGAAAGGGGGCCGTCCCATGCTTACCCGGGTGGAAATAAAAAACCTGGCCAAAGCCTACGGGCAGCGTAGATTGTTTTCAAATATTTCAGTGACCATAGAATATGGGACTGTTTTTGCAGTTGCCGGGCCCAACGGTGCAGGCAAAACCACACTCCTGCGCATTATCTGCGGTCTTTTGCCCCCCAGCGCGGGAGAAGTGTCCGTTTCCGTGGACGGCAGAGTCTTATCTGCCGGTGAAAGGCGTGCAAAAATAGGTTTGGTATCGCCGGACCTGGAACTGTATAATGAACTCAGCGCCCTGGAGAACTTGGAGTTTTTTGCCCGGCTGCGCGGGCTGCCCTTTTCTCCGGAAGAGGCCCGGGACTTGCTGGCTTATGTAGGCTTAAAGGGCAGGGAAAATGATCTGCTTGCCGCTTTTTCTTCCGGGCTGAGGCAGCGTCTGAAACTTGCCTATGCACTGCAGCATAGGCCGCCCATTCTTGTCCTGGACGAGCCTGCGGCAAACCTGGACGGGGAAGGCGTAAGGCTGGTGGAGAATATTATCGCCTGCCAGAGGAAGCGCGGCATTGTGATTATGGCTACCAATGAGCCGGGGGAGGTGGCTTATGGAGACAGGATTCTTACCCTGGGTCCGCAGGGGCATGGCTGTCTGCCGCAAGGATCTGCGCGTTGAATTTCGCACCCGCTATGCTTACAGTGCTTTGCTCATGTTCGCCGTTACTGTTATGGTTACCGTCAGTTTTACCGTCGGCGGTTTTCTGCCTGACTCCGGTGTTGCAGCGGCACTGCTCTGGATAATCCTCTTTTTTTCGGCCATGGCCGGACTTCCCCGTATTTTTGCCCAGGAGGAAGAAAAGGGCACGGCTGCCGCGCTGAGAATGGCGGCCGCGCCGGAAACGGTACTTATGGGCAAATATATGTATAATGCCGTTCTACTTTTCAGCCTGGCGGTTCTGCTTGTGCCTCTCTTTTTTGTTCTGCTCAATCAATCAGTGCTGCTGCCCGGACTTTTCCTTGCGGTTTTATTGCTGGGACTGCTCGGACTGGCCGCCGTCAGTACTGTACTGGCAGCCATAGTTGCCAAAGCGGAAGCTAAAGGCTTACTGATGGCTGTGCTGTCTTTCCCCGTACTGCTGCCTTTGCTCCTCACCGCCGTAAAGGCTACGCACAACTGTCTTGCGGGCAGCAGGGAGGGGGTTGCAGCGAGCATGCTGCTGCTTTTTTGCTATGACGGAGTCATACTTGCGGCATCTTTTTTGTTGTTTGCTTATATATGGGATGATTAAGCGGCCAAAGCCGGGAAGGAGATGCCATGTGGCTGCAAAGATAATACTTGGAATCTGGCTTGCGGCAGTGATAATTGCTTCATTTGTCTATATGTCGTCGACACAGGGACTGGGTGAGACAGGGCGTATAATAATATATCATGTTCCGGCGGCTTGGATTGCGGTGCTGGCTTACCTGATGGCAACGGTCAATTCCCTGGGTTATTTGCGGCGACACGCTATCCGCCTGGACCGGAAGGCTAAAGTCAGCGCGGAGCTGGGGACGGTGTTTTGCTTGCTGGCTACCGTTACAGGGGCAATCTGGAGCAAGGCTGCCTGGGGGCTGTACTGGAACTGGGATCCCCGGCAGACTTCCATTGTTGTGCTGCTGCTTGTTTACGGCGCCTATTTTGCGCTGCGCAGTTCTATTGCCGATGAGGACAGGCGGGCACGCCTGTCTGCCGTTTATGCAATTTTTGCTTTTCTGACCGTTCCCTTTCTGGTTTTTATTGTGCCGCGGGTATACTTTTCACTGCATCCCGACCTGATTAACATAAAAGAACGCTCCTTTGCCATGGACAGGAAAATGCTTGTTGTATTTTTCTCTTCTCTCTTGGGTTTTACCGGCTTGTATGCCTGGCTGTACAACATTCGTCTGCGTTTAGAAAAACTGCTGCACAGGGCGGAGACAAGGGGGGAAAAGCACAGATGACAGACCTTTACTTTGTTCTTGCGGCGACCCTTGCAACCTGGCTTGGACTGTTCCTTTATATCCTGCGTGTTGACTTGAAAATCAGGGAGGCGGAACGGCGTGAAAAAATATGACAGGGCGGTCCTTGTTCTTCTGCTCTTGGTTTTTGCAGCAGGTATAGTTTTTAGCGCCCGCAATGCCATGACTCCTTACGTTACCTTTGCCGAAGCCAGAAAGACGGACAGAACGGTACAGGTAAAAGGCCTGGCCCTGTCAGATTCGCTGACTGCTCTTGCAGACGGGTATTCCTTTCAGATGGAAGACGATAACGGAGAAGTCGTCCGTGTTCTGGTTGCCGGGAGTGTTCCAGACAATTTGTTTGCAGGCGAAAGTATTGTTGTTACAGGGAAATTCTCCGGTCCGGATTTTGCCGCCGCCCAGGTTCTGGTTAAATGCCCGTCAAAATATGAAGCCGAGAAGCATCCGGACGAAATCAGAAAATAAGGGGGGGTGCTTTTGCCTGTCTTGAAGCGGATAGTGCGCTATCTTGGCTCCATGCGCGCGGGGCTGGCTTTGCTTGTGCTGGTAACCGTCGTTTCCGCTTTTGCCGCTCTGCAGGAACAGGCGGAAGTCCGGCAGAATATTTACGGCTCGTGGTGGTTTGCCGGCATTATAGCCTTTTCCGCCTTAAACCTGCTCTTTTGTTCGGTGCGGCGGCTTGGCCCGCTTTGCCGCCTGGCTTACCGTCCTCCCGTGGTACGGTCGGCTGCCGATCTTAGAAAAATGCCTCTCCATACATCTGTCAAATTGGGAGACGTACCGGACCGGGCGGCTGCGGCGCCGGCTCTTGCAGCGGCGGCTTTTCGCGCCGCCGGCCTGCAGGTTTCCGGGGAGGAGCGGGGCATAGTTTTCGGCGAGCGGGACAGGGCCGGCTATTTTGGTTCTGTTTTTACTCATTTCGGGCTCTTGATTATTTTGCTGGGAGTGATGATTGGAGCGCTTTCCGGCTTTGAGCATATCAACGGGGGCATTGCCGGCAGCAGTTTTTTCGTAGAAGAAGGCGGTTTCACAGTTGCTGTTCAGGAAGTCCGCATGGTACAGGAAGATGACCCCGCCATCCGTCCCCGTGTTTACAGTGATGTAACGGTTACGCAGAAGGGCCGGGAAATTGCCTCGGGAACGGTTGCCATTAATGAACCTCTGCGTTTTGGCGGCAATGCAATATACCACACTACTTTCAGGTATGTTTCCGCCTTAACAATAAAAGATACAGCCTCCGGACGGCAGAAGACAGAAAAGTACTGGGACGAAGACAAACTAAGGCTGGGTGAAGAAGGCAACTTTCTTTACCTTGTCCGCTTTTACCCAAATTTCTCCCTGAACACGGAGGGTATCCCCTACAGTAAGAACTACCTGCCGGAAAACCCGGTACTGGCAGGAATTCTTTTTTTGGACAACCGTCCGGTGCACAATGTTTACCTGCATCTGAACAGAACTGAAACCATTGAAACAAAAGATAATGTTTTTGAGCTTACCATGATCGGTTTTGAAAATGCCGTTGTTTATACAGTCTCACGTAATCTGGGGCGCCCCTTGCTTGCGACCGGAGCGGTGGTGCTGGTTGGTGGGCTCGTTTTATGTTTTGCCTTTAGTCCCCGCCGCTTCTGGGCGGCGTATGAAGAAAACACAGGCGAAATGATAATTGGCGGCCAAAGCTACCGCAACAGGTACAGCCTGGAGCAGACTCTGGATAAAATCACTGCAGCCATTGGCGGCAGAGAGGAAGAATGATATGTCGGTGATTATTGAAGTTACTCCCACCGCTCTCCTGGTGGAAAATACACTGTTTACACTTTCCGCCGCCCTTTATGTCCTGGCAGCGGTTTTCCATGTGCTGCTGCTGTCCGGCAAAAAGAAGGCCGGCCTTATTGCGGACCTTATATTTAAGACAGGCTTTTTGCTGCATACCGCCTTTATCGTGACACGCGGCATAAATGTGCGGCGAGTGCCTTTTGTCGGACATTATGAATTCGGCAACCTCTTTATCTGGGCAACTGTATTGCTTTACTTCCTGCTTAAATGGCGCAGGAGAGGCAAGTTTAACATCGTGGGAGCTTTCCTGACCTTGATTGTGGTTTTGTATTTGTCTTACCTTATCGTTGTACCTGTTCTTTTCCCTTCCATAAATATAGACCGCATGCACAGGGCCCTTAAGCCCGTTTTGCGATCAAGCTGGTTAAAAATCCACGTCAGCGCTTCCGCTTTCGGCTATGCCGGCTTTACACTGGCTTTTACCGCTGCCGTTATGTGGCTTTTGAGATCCCGGCTGCCGGAAAAAAAATACCCGGCACGGATAATGCCGGACTGCAGCACTGTGGAAGAATTTATGTATAGCGCGGCAGTAATCGGTTTTTTATTTCAAAGCATCATGATTATCACCGGAGCGGTATGGGCGGATATTTCCTGGGGCCGCTACTGGGGATGGGATCCCAAGGAAGTATGGGCCCTGATCACCTGGTTCGTCTATGCTGTCTACCTGCATGCCCGCCTGACCCGGGGCTGGACGGGCGGCAGGGCTGTAGCATTGGTGCTGATTGGCTGGCTGGCCATGCTGTTTACCTGGACAGGGGTAGCCTGGTGGCTAACCGGTATCCATTCCTTCGGTTAAAAAGCAGTCGACAGGTAACTAGAAAAGGCAACTTTTTTTTTAAATGTTTACTTTCTTGCAGGTGTACCGGCGGGCAAAAGAGAATAATAAAAATGAACGCTGCTGACATGCCCTTTATGCAGAATAGATGACGCACTCTGCTTAAAGGGTTTCTTATTCCTGTATTGCGGAATACGGCATGCTAACCGGATGTCAAGCCATGCGCTGCCGTTATGTTTAGGACGGACAAACAATGGCAAAATATTAACACAGGAGGTGCGGTAAATGGAGCAGGTAGGTTTGGTGGTCGAAGTAAAAGACGACAAAGCAGTTGTTGCTGTACAACGCCATGATGTCTGTGCCAAGTGCGGCGGCTGCGGGGCTGCTGTTTCAGGCAGTGGCGAAACACATCTGGAAGCATTAAACAAAGTCAATGCAGCGGTTGGTCAGACGGTAATGATTTCCAGTGATACGGCACAGGTTCTCAAGGCTTCGTTTATGGTTTATATGGTTCCTCTGCTGTTTTTGCTGGCGGGACTTTATATCGGGCAGCAGCTCGATGGAATATTGGGATATGTTGCCCGCCTGGACATCATTTTAGGCATAACGCTGCTTTTAATCTCTTATCTGCTTGTTCGCATTTATGACAGGAAATTATCCCGCCGCCGTACACTTGCCACCGTCATTGAAATTTTACATGATGAACCCTATACGGGACCGGAGGATGAAAAATGTTAGTTTTGGGTATTTCGGGAAGCCCTCGCAGAAACGGTAACACTGAAATTCTACTTGATGAGGCGCTCAAGAGTGCCGGAGAAGCCGGTGCGGATACTGAAAAAGTAATATTGCAAAAGATGAAATTTTCACCCTGCATAGCCTGCGGATCCTGTGACAATACAGGTATTTGCGTGCTGAAAGACGACATGCAGGAGCTCTATGAAAAAATAATTGCGGCAGATGCGCTGATAGTATCTACTCCCATCTACTTTTACAATGTATCCGCCTGCCTGAAAGCGGCCATTGACCGCGCCCAGGCCTTATGGGCGCGCAGGTATTATTTAAAAGAACCCCTGCTATTAAAGGATAAGCCCGGCTACTTAATCAGTGTCGGGGCAACAAAGGGGAAAAGGCTGTTTAAGGGGACTATTCTGACTATCCGGTATTATTACAACGCGGCAGGCTATGTGCTTGCTGATCAGCTGTTGGTACGCGGGGTAGACAATAAGGGAGATATTAATAAACACCCCGAGTACTTAAAGGCGGCTGCTGAAATAGGACGCCTGGCGGCGCAGGGAAAATAAACAACAGCTTCTGGAACCGGCAGATCCCGGCAGGGAAATGCCGGTTTTTGTCAAAATGTATATAAAAATCTGTATTCAGGTAATTGTTTTGGGGAGAGCAGGGAGAGTAATGGTAGAGAACAAACAAAACCTGCAGCTTTTCTTCTTTATTGCAGGCTTTTTCCTTTTTGTCTGCCTGCTTCCCAGATTTTTGGATTTTACCGGGGCGGGCATGACTTTTGGTGCGCCGCTGAACGAGTGGGAATATATTAACAGCCTGGGTGTTTTTCCCGAAAAGTGGCAGGAAACTGGAGGTGAACTGCCGGTTTCCCGCCGGGAAGCACTGGAGGTTTTTGCCGCCATCGAGGGGCAGGAGGATTTTGACAATTACAGCGAAATGCTGGAGATTTCCGGAGTTTTCCTTGATGGCAACGAAGCTGTTTTAAGAAGGGAAGAGCTTTACAGACTGCTTGCCCGGATTGTTAACATCCCGGCGGATGCAGACTGTGAGAAATTTTTTCTGAAAGGGGAAACTGAAGACCTGCCGCTGGACTACCTGGCGCAGGAAGGAATAATTGCCGTGCCCCCCGAGAGGGTGTTTTTACCTGCTGAGAAAGTAACCCGCCGGGAACTGGTACAAACAGTAGCCCGGGCGGCCTGGCCGGCATTTAGAATTACCAATACTGCAGTTACTGTTGTTACGGGAGATATACATACCTACGGCAAAATGGAATATGACCTGCAGGTACTTTTCGCATCCTACCACGAACTGCTTGACCTGCAGGTAATAGGGCAATCTGTCGAAGGCCGCAATATATATGCTGTACGTATGGGAAACGGTCCTGTGGAAATATTCCTGGATGCTTCTATTCACGGCAGTGAATGGCTGACTACCACTTTGCTCATGAAAATGCTGGAAGAGTATGCTTATCATGCGCATAATGGACTTCTGTTTGGCGGCTATGACGTAAATGCCATGTTGGAAGAAGTAACTTTCTGGTTTTTGCCAATGCTTAATCCGGATGGGGTAACCCTTGTCCTCGAAGGTCCGGAAGCGGTGGAGCACGAAAAAGAGGTCCGGAAAATACTGCTGGAAAACGGGAAAAACAGCTTTGACGGCTGGAAGGCAAATATCAGGGGTGTTGATTTAAACCGCCAGTTCCCCCCTAACTGGCATTACCTGGTGAAGGTTGAAAGCAAGCCGGCGCCCGGTTATTTTAAAGGCAACGAACCGTTAAGCGAACCGGAAGCGCAAGCACTGTATAAATTTACTCTTGCCCGGAAGCCGGCCATGGTTCTGTCTTTCCATCAGCAGGGAGAAATTTTATACTGGTATTATAAGCAAAAAGGGGAGCAACTGGCCCGGGACCGCAGGATTGTCCAAGCCCTTTCCGTGGTAACTGGCTATCCCTATTACCCGCGTTATCTAATTAACGGCGGGAAATATATGGACTGGGTAATCAGTGAACTCGCTGTGCCGGCAATAATAATTGAAGTCGGCACCAAAGTCGGTGATTTAGGACAGTGGGACAGAATCTGGCGGCAGAACCGCTATGTGGGACTGGCGGCGGCGGAGCTTATTCTCCTGGAAAACAGGACAAGACAGTAAGCCGGCTGCGGCAGGCTTAAACAGCAGCAAAATATCATTTTTGGAAAAAGCATTAACGCCCGGGTTTTTCCCCGGGCGTTTCTCGCTTGCATTTGTTATACCGCCGGATTTCCGTTGCATAATCCCGGCAATCCAAGACAAAAAATACCGGGGCAGATATTGACAAAAGCATTTTATGAAAATAAAATAATACCTAGTAGCACAAAGTATATAGAGAAGCAATATATTATTGTAATCTATGTAAATATCTGCAGAGAGCCGGTGATAACCATAGAAATCAGAAAAGAATTAAAATCAGGGGTTATTGAGCTTGCCATACTGGCCTTGCTGGTAAGAAGAGAGATGTATGGATATGAATTGAGCCAGAAAATCCTGGATTTGTCTTCCGGGCAAATAGAAGTTAAGGAGGGTACATTATATCCTATTCTTTACCGCCTGGAGGAAAGAGGGATCATAACGAGCCGCTGGCAGGCTCCCCTGGGAAGAGGGAAACCGCGGAAGTATTATTATGTGACCGGCAAAGGAAGGCAGTATTTTGCCGGGTACCGGAAAGAGTGGAATGTGGTGGTTGAATTTATGTGTAAAATACTGGAATAGGGAGTGTTGATTATGGAAAAAAGGTATCTTGATTATATTGATGATGTTGTGAGCAGAATTGATACGGACAGTCAGACAAAAAACAAAATAAAGCAGAGTTTAACCGAACATATAGAGGCATTAATTGAAAAACACGGTTCACTCGCTTATAATAAACTTGATCCCGTTGAAAAAGTGGCCTGGGAATTCAGTGAAAATTTACAACTGCAAGATAGGAAAGAGTACAGCTATCCCTGGCCGAGGAGATATCCAGTCTGGCGCAGGGTGTCACAGAAAAAAATATTTAATATCCCGCTTTACCACATTACAGACGGCTATAATCCCGAAACGGGTGAATTTGAAATCGCCCGGGGCATTTTTGCTTTTGGACCGGTAGCCTTGGGTGTGTTTACAGCAGGTGGCATAGCCCTGGGAGTGTTTAGCTTCGCCGGCATTTCCGCAGGTGTTTTACTGGCACTGGGCGGCTTGTCGTTAAGCGCGCTTGCTTCGCTTGGAGGTGCGGCCGTTGCCGGACTTTTTGCCGCCGGCGGAATGGCTGTTTCTTTCGGCCTTTCAATCGGCGGTTTTGCTGTAGGCCATATAGCAATCGGCGGGGAAGTGTTTGGGGAATATATTTATAAAACTACCACCGGTGAAGGCAATGCTGTTGAATGGTTCAGGAATTATCTGCCGTACTTTGTAAAATTTTTTCAGTAATAAAAATAAAAGATGTCTATGTACAGAACGCTGTTTTTTTTCTGTGACTTGTGCGGTTGTGGAAGCAATTAGCTGATTAACAATGAAAGGAGCAGGGCTTTATGTGGGAAGAATTTAAAAAATTTGCTGTCAAGGGTAATGTTATTGATCTGGCAATTGCCGTAATAGTAGGGGGCGCTTTTGGCAAAATTGTTACGTCGCTTGTTAATGATGTCATAATGCCGGTATTTGGCATTGTTTTTGGGGGAGTGGACTTTTCCGGCCTGGTGTTTACCTATAAGGATGCAGCAATTTCCTATGGTTTGTTTTTGCAGAGTATAGTTGACTTTTTCCTCATTTCAGTTTCAATCTTTTTGTTTGTGCGTCTCTTCGAGCGTTTTAAAAAGAAGGAAGAAACGGAAGCTCCCGCCCCGGAGCAGGCGCCCGAAGTTGTTCTTTTGACGGAAATCCGCGACCTGCTGCAACAGAAAACGAACTAAATTATTCCGTAGCAGAAGCGCTGCCGTATATGCTCAACCGGCAGCGGGGAAGTAAACTTTAATGGTGGTACCGGCAGAGGAGGTATCCACTTTAAGGGCAGCATTGTAGTATTCCAGAATACTGATACTGACGGGCAGGCCCAGTCCTGTCCCGTTTTCTTTAGTTGTTACATAATGTGTACGAAGCGGCATCCTGCACCGGCTAAAGTTGTGTTATTGTAGATAATTACTTGCGCAGGTTGAAACCGGGAATTATGCTGGTTTTTCTGCGGGTATTTGGGTAATAACCGGAAAGGAGATAAAAGCTCCAGTGGGCGATTTTTTAAATTCATTTACAGTTGAACCAGGTCCCCCTGCTTATTTGTCTCTGAGTGAAGAAGAATGGCAGGAAAAACTACAGAGGAGCAGGGATCTGGCAAACCCCTGCGTATTATGCGGCAGACGCTGCCGTGCCAGGCGCCTGGAGAAGCCGGAGAACAAAGGGCAGCAGCCGGACCTTGGAGTATGCAAAGCACGTGACAGGGCTGTGGTTGCAAGTTACGGCCCCCATTTCGGGGAAGAACCTCCCCTTGTCGGCAGAATGGGTTCAGGAACCATCTTTTTTTCCGGCTGCAATCTAAAATGCATTTTCTGCCAAAACTACGATATAGCCCATTCTTACCGGGGCCGGGAAGTCAGCGGCGAAGAGCTTGGCCGGATAATGCTTGAAATCCAGGAAATGGGCTGTCATAATATCAATCTTGTTTCTCCTACCCATGTAGTCCCGAGTATTTTGGCGGCCGTCAGATATGCTGCCGGCCGGGGACTTAAGATTCCGCTTGTCTACAATACGGGAGGATTTGATTCCCTGGAAACGATAGAAGTGCTGGACGGGGTAGTTGATATTTATATGCCCGATATGAAGTACGGCAAGTCCGGGCCCGCCGCAGAATTCTCCGGGGCCGCGGATTATCCGGCAGTAAATTTTGCCGCTGTCAGGGAAATGTACAGGCAGGTGGGCGATCTGGTCATGGACAAAGATAATATTGCCGTGCGCGGCCTTTTGGTAAGACATTTGGTCCTTCCCGCCGGTCTGGCCGGCACAAAAAAAATTATGGAGTTTCTTGCCGGAGAAATTTCTTTGCACACTTATGTTAACATAATGGCACAGTACAGGCCCTGTTACAAGGCAGTAGGCCATCCTGTGCTGGGGAGAAGAATAAGGGCAGAGGAGTACCGGGAAGCACTGCAAATAGCTGCTAAAGCCGGGTTAACCAGGGGCCAGGCTTTATAACCTGTCTTTCCCGGAGAGATGTCAAAGGACAGCCCGGGAAATAGGAAGCCTAAAAAGCCCGCGCAAAAGTGAGTTAATGTTAATTGACAGAAGTACGGCAGTATGGTAAAATTGTTGCAAATTTAACAGATACCTCACCAGCAGGTGGGGTAGAGGTGCGGTGAGCTAAGAGTAGCATCTGTGAGGGTGGGGACCCTGATGAGCAGCTGTGAAAGGAGACACCGCCGAAATCCCATGCTCCCCCGGGCATGTGATTGGGCCGTCAGTGAATAACTGCCGGACTGTCACCGCATGTATCCCCTGGCAGGCGGTGAAGAGCTATCTCACACAAGGGGTGGGGTTGTATGTTGGGTAAATAACGCCGACGTCAACTGTCGGCTTTTCCTTTTACTTAAGCAAAGGCGGGGATACCGGTGTTTTTAACGGGAACGATGCTCATCAACAGTCAAAACCACCTGGAAATAGGGGGTTGTGATACAACGGAGCTGGCCGGGGAGTTTGCCACTCCCCTTTATGTAATGGATGAAGAACTGATCCGCAGCAACTGTGCCGAATACAAGGAAGCTTTTGCCCGCTTTTACCCGCACAGCCTGGTGGCGTATGCCGGCAAAGCCTTTCTGACAACGGCAATGTGCCGTTTGGTGGAAGAAGAGGGGCTTGCCCTTGATGTGGTATCCGGCGGTGAGATATATACTGCCCTGGAGGCCGGCTTTCCCCCGGAGAAAATGATCTTTCACGGCAACAATAAGACGGCAGAGGAAATACGCCTGGCCCTGGAAAACAATATAGGCTGCTTTGTTGCCGACAGTTTTACCGAGCTGGAACTGCTGGAGGAAGAAGCAGCGGCGGCGGGGAAGAGGGCTGCCGTTTACCTGCGGGTAAAACCGGGAATAGAGGCCCATACTCATCATTACATCCAGACCGGCCAGACTGACTCAAAATTCGGCCTTGGGCTTGCCGACGGCCAGGCTCTTGCCGCGGTGAAAAAGGCACTAAAGATGAAGCATCTTGATCTGCGCGGCTTGCACTGTCATATCGGCTCCCAGATTTTTGACCTGAAGCCCTTCCGCCTGGCAGCCGGTGTCATGATGGATTTTATTAAGGAGATCAAAGACAAAACTTCCTTTGTTATCGGGGAGCTTGATCTGGGAGGCGGGTTTGGCATCCGTTACCGGCAAAGCGACGAGCCCTGCAAACTGTCAGCTTATGTACAGGAGATTACTTTGGTTGTGCGGGAAAAGGCAGCGGAGTATAACCTGCCGCTGCCCAAACTGCTGGTAGAACCGGGCCGTTCTATTGTCGGTGAAGCAGGCACCACGCTTTATACTGTGGGCACCATCAAGGAAATACCGGGGATCCGCTGCTATGCCGCCGTTGACGGAGGCATGAACGACAACCTGCGGACAGCCCTTTATGAAGCAAAGTATGAAGCCATACTGGCCAACAGGGCAGGTGATGCGGCTGAGAAAGTCTATACCGTTGCCGGCAGGGCTTGCGAATCCGGCGACATACTGATCCATGACATAAAACTGCCGGAGCTAAGACGGGGCGACCTTCTGGCAGTGCTTTCTACCGGAGCTTATCATTACCCCATGGCAAACAATTACAACCGTTTCCCGCGCCCGGCGGTTGTTTTCGTCCGGGACGGCCGGGCGGACATTGTTGTCAGGCGGGAAACATACGCCGATATACTGAGAAATGATGTTATTCCTGCCCGGATGGCGCGTTGAAACAAACCGACACCTTCCGGAATGCATAAAATATTATAAATTTACAGGGGGTCTAGAAATGAAAAGGTATAACGTAGCCATTGTCGGTGCTACAGGCATGGTAGGCCAGACCATTATTCAGGTACTGCAGGAACGTAATTTTCCCATAGCCGGCCTGAAACTTCTGGCTTCTTCCCGTTCTGCCGGCCGGGAAATCGAGGTTATGGGCAGGACATATAAGGTAGAGGAAGCGCAGCCGGAGGCTTTTGCCGGAGTGGATGTAGCCTTTTTCAGCGCCGGCGGATCCGTCAGCGAAAAGCTTGTCCCGGAAGCCGTAAAGCGCGGCACCGTAGTTATTGATAACAGCAGCGCCTTCCGTATGGCAGAAGATGTGCCGCTGGTAGTACCCGAGGTTAACCCGGAAGCCCTTGCGGAACACAAGGGACTTATTGCCAACCCCAATTGTTCCACCATTCAAATGGTGGTAGCACTGCGGCCGCTGCAGCAGGCGGCGGGACTGAAACGGGTTGTGGTATCCACCTACCAGGCTGTTTCAGGTGCAGGCAAACAGGCGGTAGATGAAATGCTTGCCCAAAGCGAGGCAGTACTCGCAGGAAAGAGCGATTTTGCAAAAGAGCGTTTCCCCCATGCCAATGCAAAAGTCCGGCATCAGATAGCTTTTAACATGTTGCCGCAGATAGATGTTTTTGTTGATGACGGCTATACCAAGGAAGAAATGAAAATGATTAATGAAACCCGCAAAATTCTGGGCTTGCCCGGTTTAAGAATCACGGCGACCACTGTCCGCGTCCCGGTGATTAACGGCCACTCGGAATCGGTAAATGTTGAGCTGGAGCGGCCGCTTAGCACAGATGAGGTCCGTGAAATCCTGGGCAAGGCTCCGGGAGTTGTAGTTATGGATGATCCCGCTGAACTTTTATACCCGATGCCGGCTTTGCTTTCCGGCCGCGATGAAGTGTTTGTCGGCAGAATACGCGTTGACCGTTCAGTGGAATACGGAATTAATATGTGGGTTGTATCTGACAATATTCGCAAGGGGGCTGCAACCAACTCCGTACAAATTGCGGAGGAGTTGATTGCCCGCAGCCTGTTGTAGGGGTGAAAGCAGTGAAGATTATAGTGCAGAAATTCGGAGGAACATCGGTAGCCAATTCCCAAACACGAGACGAAGTTATTAAAAGAGTACGCGAAGCACGAGAAAAAGGTTATAGGCCGTTGGTAGTGGTCTCCGCCATGGGACGTGCAGGAGATCCCTATGCCACAGACACTCTGAAAGATTTAATGATTGCCGCCGGCGGCCGGCCCGATATTTCATTGCGCGAAATGGACATGATTATGGCCTGTGGAGAAATAATTTCCGCTGTGGTTATGTCGGCCACCCTTTGCGCCAACGGGATTGCTTCCCTGTCTCTAACAGGCGCCCAGGCCGGTCTGATTACCGACGGCAATTACGGCAACGCCCAGGTAGTTGATTTTCACCCCGAACGGCTGCTGGCCCATCTGCGCAATGATGAAGTGGCGGTGGTAGCCGGTTTTCAGGGTGTAACCCCTGAGGGGGAAATAAACACCCTTGGCCGCGGCGGCAGTGATACCACAGCGGTTATTCTCGGTGCCGGCCTGGGAGCCGAGCGGGTTGAAATATATACCGATGTGAACGGCATTATGACGGCCGACCCGCGTTTTGTAGCCAATGCCCGCATAATTGATCACCTTACTTATAACGAAGTCTGCCAGTTGGCCTATGAAGGGGCCAAGGTTATCCATCCGCGGGCGGTGGAAATTGCCATGCAGCATAATGTGGAAGTTGTTGTGAAGCATTTGAGTGAAAGCGGAGCCGGCACCATTATCAGCAATGAGTTAGGCACAGGCAAGGACACCCATCGCTTTGGCGGCCAGGATCTGAGAGTTATCACAGGAATTGCCCATACACCTGGCCTTGCCCAGGTCAGTGTAATCATGCCGCCGGAGGATGCCGACCGCGAACTGGAAATGTTTGACCGGCTGGCAGCCGCCCATATTTCCATCGACCTGATTTCGATTTTCCCTGAACGGAAGAATTTTACCATCACGGAGGAAAAAGTGCCCGCTGCCAAGGAAATACTGGAAGAACTCAACCTGCAGTATTCAATAATCTCCAACTGCGCCAAGGTTTCCGTAGTCGGCCTTGGCATGCGCAACATCCCCGGCGTCATGGCCAGGGTGATCAAGGCGCTGACAGAAAAGAAAATTCGCATCCTGCAGACCGGCGACTCCAATATTACTATTTCCCTTCTAATACCGGAAAAAGACCTTCCGGAGGCCATCTGCACACTGCACGACCATTTCCACCTGGCAGCTCCCCCCAGTGATGACGAACGGGTTTTTGCCTGAAACGCGCAATTATTAATTGATTCTTATAAAAAGCGGTTCTGCTGCATAAAAACAGCGGAACCGCTTTTTAATGCCCTGTATTTCCAATGATTGTCAAAAAATTTCCAATAATGATATAATAGTCGAAAACAGACTTTTCTGTGCAATGCGTAAACTGTGGGTTTTGGCATTAGCTCTGCTGCTTGTCGGCTGTTCACAGAATGCTGCTGAGTCACCGGAAACACCTGCTGAACCAATAGAACAGGTTGAAGTTGTTGCTGAAGAAACTGTTGAAGAACCGGCAGAAGAAACAACACCCGTGGAAACCCTGGAAGAAATACCGGAATTCACAGGTGTTATTGAAGGCACGGAAGCCTTTAAGCAGAAGATTCTTGCTGGGCTGGAATAAAAGAAAACTATATTGCCGGGTATAATAATATCTGTAAATATGTTGATTATATCGGTGCGGTCAAGGCAGAAAATTATTTTTCCTGCAGTGAGCCGTCGGAAAGAAAAATTTACTACTCCAAAGAGTGTTTTGAATATGAGTGGACTGAACCGGGTAGAAGTTTAAAGGTAGAATGGATTATCCCTCTTACCCTCATTCACGAAACCCAGCACATCAAGGACTATGAAACAAAAGCCTTCTACACGACATACCTGCTTGAAAAATGGGCGCTTGAAGCCGAAAGGGATTTCCTGCGCGCTATGGGTGTGGACGAAGAAACCATAGAAGCGGTATCAGGGGAACATTTACTTGAAAACTCCTGGTGGGAGGATTAACCGGTGATAAAAGTATGCTCCGGTGAAACCCCGTTTTGGCCTGTGATGCTTATCCTATACGTAATGTGGCAGGAGATATGTGGGCAGGATTGCAAAAAAATTACAGCAGATGCTTGACAAAATCTTGTCCGTTGGGGTAAATTAACGTTAATACTGTAAACGCGAGGAAGGGGAAGCAGTAGGCATGGCTTGGGATAGCAGAGAGCCGGTGGGGGCTGCGAACCGGTGTCCGGGCTATGTTGAAATTACACCCTGGAGCGGCGGACCGAAAGTTTCTCTGAAAAGGTGGCGAGTAGGCTCCGACGGGAATCCGCCGTTAAAAGGATTGAGGCATAACTCGCTAGTGAACGTGCCGAAAAAGAGTGGGCTGTTAGCCAATTTGGGTGGTACCGCGGAATGAATTCCGTCCCTTAAGAGGGGCGGTTTTTGTTTTGCGGGAGAAGCACGGTTTGACGGTAGGAAAAATGAAAACACTAAGGTAGCAAGGAGGAACGGAAGATGATTGTCGTGATGCGGACAAATGCAACCGAAGAGCAGATTGAGCGGGTTGCAGAGCGGTTAAAACAGGTGGGATTGGGTGTCCATTTGTCAAGAGGCGAGTTCCGGACTATTATCGGTGCCATTGGCGATGATAAAAAGGTCCGGGAAATGGGGCTGGAGGCGCTGCCCTTTGTGGAGCAGGTGCTGCCTATTTCAAAACCCTTTAAGCTGGTAAGCCGGGAGTTCCGGGAGGAGGACTCCGTCTTTACTGTCGGGGACTGCGCCATTGGTGGGAAGCAGATTGTGCTGATGGCCGGGCCGTGTGCAGTTGAGAGCGAGGAGCAACTGCTGGAAGCGGCTTACGGTGTCAAGGCGGCCGGAGCGCATATTTTGCGGGGCGGGGCCTTCAAGCCGCGGACATCGCCCTACTCTTTCCAGGGATTGGAGAAGGAGGGCTTGAAACTGCTGGCCAGGATGAGGGAGAAAACAGGCCTGCCCGTTGTCACGGAGGTGCTGGACCGGCATGCGGTGGATTTGGTGGCCGAGTATGCCGACATCCTGCAGGTAGGGGCGCGCAACATGCAGAATTTCCAGCTTTTGCGGGAGCTGGGCAAGCTGGATAAACCCGTCCTGCTGAAGCGGGGCATGTCCGCCACCATTGAGGAATGGCTGATGGCTGCAGAATATATTGTTTCAGGAGGGAACTCGCAGGTGATTCTCTGCGAGCGGGGAATCCGTACTTTTGAGACATATACCCGCAACACTCTGGATTTAAGCGCAGTGCCCATTATTAAGCATCTGACGCACCTGCCGGTGATCGTTGATCCCAGTCACGGCACGGGCAGCTGGCGCTGGGTGCCGGCCATGAGCCGGGCTGCGATAGCGGCAGGAGCGGACGGGATAATGGTGGAAGTGCATCCTTACCCGGAAAAAGCCTTGTGCGACGGTGCCCAGTCCCTGACGCTGGAGAACTTTGCTTTGTTGTGCCGGGAGCTGGAAGATGTGGCCGCCGTGCTTGGCAGATCGCTCCGGAAGGTGATGTCATGAAGCCCTTATTTTCACGGGTGGCTATTCTTGGAGTGGGGATGATAGGCGGTTCTTTCGGCAAGGCGCTCCTGGAACGGGGGCTGGCCGGAGATGTTGTAGGTTATGATCCCAAAGACGGGGTGCTGTCCAAGGCTTGTGTCCTGGGGGCGGTAACGGAGGCGGCGGAGACGGTTGCTGCCGCCGTACATGGCTGCGATCTGGTGGTGCTGGCGGCCCCGGTACTGGCGGCGCAGAAGCTGCTCGAGGAATTGGCGCCCCATTTGTCTCCCGGAGCCATCGTCACCGATGTTTGCAGCACCAAAACCAGGATAACGAGGCGGGCTGCGGAAGTTCTGCCGCTTAATGTTTCTTTTGTCGGCGGGCACCCTATGGCCGGTTCGGACAAGGCGGGCGTGGAAGCTCTGGATGCCAATCTTTTTGAGAATGCTGTTTATGTCCTGTGCGGCAGCCGGTCAAAAGCCCTGGAAGCAATGATTAAACTTGTCCGGGGGCTGGGGGCTTTGCCCGTTATTTTTTCTCCCGCCAGGCATGATTCCCTGGTAGCTGCCGTGTCTCACCTGCCGCACCTGGCGGCGGCGGCTTTAGTGCAGGCTGCTTTCAGACCCGAGGACAACGATGAGCTCTTGATTTTGGCGGCCAGCGGCTTTGCCGATACAACTCGCGTTGCCCTGGGCAGTCCGGAAATGTGGCGGGATATCTGCCTTTCCAACCGGGAACACCTGTTCTTGATGCTGGAAAGGCTGCAGGCTGAACTTAATGCTTTGAAAATCTTTATCTCCGAAGGAGAAGGAGAAAAGCTTTTAACATATTTCCAGAAGTCCAGGGAAGACCGCCTGCAATTGCCTTCCCGGGAAAAAGGAATCCTGCCGCCGATTTTTAATTTATTTGTTTATGTGGCGGACCGTCCGGGAATTATCGGGGAGGTTGCCGGTCTCGTCGGAGAAAGCGGTGTGAATATTGCTGAAATTGAATTGCTGCGGGTGCGGGAAGAAGAGGGCGGCCCTTTGCGGCTTGGCTTTGCCCGCAAAAGAGACAGGAGGCTTGCTGCCGGTGTTCTGCAGGATGCCGGCTACCGTGTTGAATGGCAGGAGGACTGAAAAATGACTGTAACTCTGACGTGTAAAGAGGCGCTCCGGGGAGAGATAACTGTTCCCGGTGACAAATCCCTTTCCCACCGGGCTGTAATACTGGGTGCTTTGGCCGAGGGAGAAACGGAGATTTCCGGTTTTCTGGCCGGCAGGGACTGTTTGAGTACAGTAAACTGCCTGCGGCAGCTGGGAGTGCCGGTTGTTACGACTGAGGACAGGGTAATTGTCAAAGGCGTGGGCTTGGAAGGCTTGCGGGAGCCGGCCGGTATCCTTGACTGCGGCAACTCGGGGACAACAGCCCGTCTCCTGTTGGGCGTGCTGGCCGGCCAGCCGTTTTTCTCTGTTATCACCGGCGACGAGTCGCTGCGCCGCCGGCCCATGGGAAGAGTGACAAGACCGCTTGTGCAGATGGGGGCATGTATTGCCGGGCGGGCGCAGGGCAGGTTCCTGCCTTTGGCAGTTGCTGGCGGCAGGCTGCGGCCCGTTTTCCACCGTACTCCCGTGGCCAGCGCCCAGTTGAAATCCGCTTTGCTTTTAGCCGGTCTTTTTGCTTCCGGGGAAACCGTTGTTTCTGAACCGGAGAAAAGCAGGGACCATACCGAAAGAATGCTTGCCGCTTTCGGAGCAAAGGTAGCCTGTGAAGGAACAACCGTCACGATTGAAGGGAGGCCGCGCCTCAAAGGACAGAAAGTCAATATCCCGGGCGACATATCATCGGCAGCTTTCTTTTTGGTGGCTGCCGCCATAACCCCCGGTTCGGAGGTAGTGGTGCGCGAAGTCGGGGTCAATCCGACACGGGCGGGAATAATTGACGTTTTAAAAGAGATGGGAGCGGAACTTGAAATCGGCGGTGTCCGGGTGGAAAGCGGTGAACCGGTGGCAGATATCCGGGTCAGATATTCAGAGCTTGCGGGTACGGAAATTTCCGGTTCTCTTATCCCCCGCCTCATTGATGAACTGCCGGTGCTGGCTGTGGCGGCTCTTTTTGCGCGGGGAAAGACTGTAATCAAAGATGCCCGGGAGCTGCGTGTCAAAGAAACGGACCGCATTGCCGCCGTGGCGGAGGAAGTGGCAAAACTTGGGGGGAGGATTGTTCCGACGGCGGACGGGATGATCATAGAGGGAATGCAGGCCTTAGCGGGAGGAACTGTCTCTGCCCGCGGCGACCACCGCATGGCCATGTCCCTGGCCGTTGCCGCCCTGCGGGCGGAGGGGCCTGTAGCGATTACTGAGTCTGAATGTACGGATATTTCATATCCCGGCTTTTGGCAGGACCTGGCCGGTCTGCAGAAAGGGGCTGCAGGTTAAAAGGTTGTGGCAGGGATTGGCGTTAATATGTGGAATAGTTGATAAAAATACCCGCCGGTACGGGATTACCCGTAAAATGGCGAACAGTTTGGGAGAAGAGAATAAATGGGAAACGCAGAGAAAACAGTATTGCTGATCAACCCTCTCTGGCAGGGACTGGATGAGCCCTTTGAGCATCTGGGCCTGGGATACCTGGCTGCCTGCCTGCGGCGCAGCGGCATCGGGACGGAAATATGCAATCTGCCCCTGACGGGAGACCCGGTGGCTGCAGTATTGGAAATGACAGCCGATAAGAAAGTAGGGCTGATTGGCGTCAGTATTACTTTCCAGGAAAGCGCCGCTGAAATTTTATCCTTTACTGCGCGTCTGAAAGGACGGACGGAGGTGCCTCTTGTCCTTGGCGGCATTTATCCTACCTTTGCTGCGGAAGAAATAATGTCCCTTTTTCCGGCGGTGGATTATATTGTCAAAGGGGAAGGGGAAAAAACGCTGCCTGAACTGGCAGAAGTTTTGTTTACGGGCGGCAATGCCCGGGAAGTGGCCGGGATTTTTGGCCGGACGGGCGAAGAAATATGGGAAACTGCCGATCGTCCCAGTGTGGGCGACCTGGACAGCCTGCCCTTTCCGGTCCGGGATCTGCTGCCCGAGGTGCTGGAGCAGACGGGTTACGCCTCGCTTTTGTCTTCACGCGGCTGCTATGGCCGCTGTACTTTCTGCAGTGTTAACGCTTTTTTTGCCCGCTTCGGGGCAAAATACCGGATGCGCAGTGTGGAAAATGTACTTGCGGAAATGGAGGAATTGCAACGCAATTACGGCGTGAGGAATTTTGCCTTTAATGACGCTAACTTTATCTGCGGCCGCAAGGGCAGGGAACGGGCCTTTGAGTTTGCCGAGGCCCTGCTTAAGCGGGGGATAAAAGCACGCTTTAGCATTCAGTGCCGTGTTAATGACGTGGAGAAAGAACTTTTTGCGCTTTTGAAAAAGGCGGGCTTATGCAAGGTGTTTTTGGGGGTGGAATCCGGTTCCCAGACGGTTTTGGACCGCTTCCAAAAGGATGCCACTGTTGTGCAAAACCTGGAAGCGTTAAAAGTTCTTTCGGATTTGGACATCTTTGTGGCCATGGGCTTTATTATGTTTGACTACCGGACTACTTTTGCCGAGCTGGCCGAGAATATGGCATTTTTGCGGGTAGTAAGGCAGGTGACGGGCAAACCCTATCTTGCCGAGGTTGACCCGGTAAGCAAGGTGCTGCCCTTTGCCGGGACAAAGGTGGAAGCTGAACTGAAAAAACTGGGGCGCTACCGCGGCAATACCCTGTCTTTTTCCTACAGTATGGCCGATCCCCTTGTGGAGGCGGCTTACAGAGGCCTGAAAGCGGCCTCTTCTGTCTCCAGAAAAATTAAAACTCTCCGCGGCCGGTCGGTTTATCGCGAATTTGACTGGGAGACGGGAAAAATAAAGGATTGACAAAACAGTTTTGGCTGTAGTATACTTTAATACGTTAACTCTTTAACGTATTAAAGTAAGTGGAGTGTTGTCAATGAATGAGAAGCTACAAAGGCTGCTAATTCCGGAAGGTGTCCGGGATCTTTTGCCGGATACGGCCCGGCAGAAAAGAAAGCTTGGCGCTTTAATTCAGGATATTTTCAGCCGTTGGGGGTACCGGGAGGTGTCCACACCGGCTTTTGAGTATAGTGACAGTTTTACTGCCGGGATGAAAGCGGAATTAAGGGACAATGTTTTCCGTTTTTTTGATGAATATGGGAAAACGCTTGTACTGCGCCCTGATTACACCCTGCCGCTGGCGAGGGTCGCGGCTATGCATTTTGCAAATGCTCCAAAGCCGCTCCGGCTTTGCTACGGGGGTGAAATATTCCGCTATAATGCCGGTGAGCAGGGCAAACAGCGGGAGACAACACAGGCCGGGGTGGAGTTAATCGGTGATGATTCCGCCTGCAGCGATGCGGAAATTATTGCCCTGGCCGTGGAGGTTTTTTTGGCTTCGGGCCTGGAGGATTTTGTTCTTTGTCTCGGGCATATAGGTTTTCTCGATACCCTGCTTGCTGCCCACGGGCTTGGCCCGGATGAGGCGGCAAGAATAAAACTGCTTTTTTCCAAGAAAGATTTTGTTGCCCTGCAGGAAGAAGTAAAAAGGATGAAGATAAGTGAGGAGGCAGGCAGGAGTATACTGCAGGTTCCGCACCTGCGGGGCGGAGCGGAAGTTTTTGCCGCCGCCCGGGAACTGCTGCCTCCCGGGCGGGGGACGGCAATGCTTGCGGCGCTGCAGTCAGTCTGGGAAGTCCTGGAGGATTACGGTGCAGACAGCTATGTCACCCTGGATCTGGGCCTGGTCCGCATGCTGGATTACTATACCGGCATGGTTTTTGAAGGCTATACGAGCGGGTTTGGCTATCCTCTTTGCGGCGGCGGTCGTTATGACAGGCTGTTTGTCAACTTCGGTCCCGATATGCCGGCAGTGGGATTTGCCATTAATATTGACCATCTGCTTGCGGTTCTGCAAAGGCAGCAAAAATTGCCGCCGGCCGAAGAGTTAAGCTACCTGGCCTACGGCAAAGGGGGAAGGGCCGCGGCTATTGCCGCCGCTCTCAAGCAGCGCGCCCGGGGGATAAACGCCGTTGTTGCCACCGCAGAGGCGGCCTTTTCGCAGGCTGAGCAGGAAGCTGCGGGACTTGGAGCCTGCCGGCTGTTCTATTATACCGGGGACGGTGCTCTGGAGAAGGAGTTAAGGGGCGGTGAAAATGACGGCAAATGAGTGGTTAACCATTGCTTTGGCCAAAGGGCGCATCCTTCCGCCAACCCTGGATTTGCTGGAGGCTGCAGGTATTGACTGCAGTGTATTGCGGGAGAAAACAAGGAAACTGATTTTTAGCGATAACAGGAACAAAATGCGTTTTGTTCTGGCAAAACCCACCGATATTCCCACTTATGTGGAATACGGGGCGGCCGACCTGGGAGTGGTGGGCAAGGATGTGCTTTTGGAAGAAGAAAAGGAACTTTATGAACTGCTGGATTTAAAGCTGGGAGCCTGCCGCCTGTCCGTGGCCGGGAAAAAAGGCGGCGGCAGCTTTACGGGCGGGTATGTGGCAACCAAATACCCGCGGGTGGCCAAACGTTATTTTCAGCAGCAGGGCAAGCAATGTGAAGTTATCAAGCTGCACGGTTCAGTGGAGCTTGCTCCCCTGCTGAAACTGGCGGACGTAATTGTGGATTTGGTTTCCACCGGCAGGACACTGGCCGAAAACAATCTTGTGGAAAGGGAAATAATTGCCCGGATAACCGCCCGCCTGGTTGCCAATCCGGGCAGCTATCAGGTTAAGGGGAAAAGGATTGCCGCACTGGTGGAAGCATTAAGCCGGGCGCTAGCCGGAAAAGAGGTGCAGTCATGATTAAGCTTTATGACGGGGAGACATTTAAAAAGCAGTTTCGCAGGCGGAGGCTTGGAGACTACCCGGAAGCCCTGCAGGCTGTGCGTGAGATACTGGCCGCCGTGCGGCAGGAAGGGGACGGGGCCGTACTTGCTTATACGGAAAAGTTTGACGGCGTACGGCTTTTGTCCCTGCGGGCAAGCGAGGAGGAGTTTACCGCCGCATTGGTCAAGGCGGACAGCCGTATTATAGACGACCTGCGTCAAGCGGCGGAAAATATCCGTGCCTTTCATGCCCGGCAGCTGCGCCGCTCCTGGCTGGATTGCGCCCCGGACGGCGTTATTACCGGTCAGAGGATAACCCCCCTTAAACGTGTCGGTGTTTATGTTCCCGGCGGAGCCGCCGCCTATCCTTCAACGGTTTTAATGACGGTGATTCCTGCCCGCGTTGCCGGGGTCGACGAGGTAGTCATGGTGACGCCTCCCGGCCGTGACGGGACGGTGAATCCCTATACCCTGGCGGCGGCAAGAATAGCGGGAGCCGATGCCGTTTACAAATGCGGCGGCGCCCAGGCCGTTGCCGCCCTTGCCTATGGGACGGAAACAATACCGGCGGTGGATAAAATTGTGGGGCCGGGCAATCTCTATGTTACTTTGGCCAAGCAGGAGGTGGCCGGGCTGGTGGGGATTGATATGCCGGCGGGCCCCAGCGAGATTCTGGTGGTTGCCGATGAAACAGCCCGGCTCGATTTTGTGGCGGCCGATATGCTGTCGCAGGCGGAGCATGACCCGCTGGCCGCCGCTTACTGTGTGACCACATCCAGGCAGCTGGCGGAAGAGCTGCCGGCTGAACTGGAGCGCCAGTGTAAAGGCCTGGAACGGCAGGAGACAGCCCGCCTTTCTCTGGCGGAGCAGGGGACGGTAGTTTTGGTGGAGACGCTCTCGGAGGCCGTGGAAATAGTAAACCTTTTGGCGCCGGAGCATCTGGAACTGCTGGTGCAGGATCCCTGGAAACTGCTGGGGCAGGTAAGAAATGCCGGGGCGGTTTTTCTGGGGGCTTATACTCCGGAGCCCATTGGCGACTACTGGGCAGGGCCGAATCATGTTTTGCCCACGGCAGGCACAGGCCGTTTTTCTTCGGTGCTTTCCGTTGATGATTTCATAAAAAAAAGCAGTATTATCTATTACCCCCCGGAGGCTTTACTGCGGGATGCCCCGGCTGTGGAAAGGCTTGCGGTGACGGAAGGCCTGACGGCCCACAGCCGGGCGGTGGCAATAAGGAGGGAGTTCCTTGCAAAAAAGAGAGAGTAGAGTTATGCGCAAAACGTCTGAAACAAATGTCAGCCTGTCCCTGCTTCTGGACGGGTCCGGCCGGGCGGAAGTGGAGTGTGGCATACCCTTTTTCGAACACATGCTGACACTCTTTTGCAGCCACGGCTGTTTTGATATCGTTCTGAAAGCGGAAGGGGACCTGGAGGTGGATGCCCACCACCTGGTGGAAGACATCGGGCTGGTACTGGGCCAGGCCTTTGACGATGCCCTGGGCGACCGGGCGGGAATCAAGCGCTACGGCAGCATTATCCTGCCGATGGATGAAGCCCTGGTACTGGTGGCGGCGGATTTTTCGGGACGCCCGTATCTTGTATTTGATCTGCCCTTGGCTGCAGCCCGCCTGGGCAGCTTTGATACGGAACTGGTGGAGGATTTCCTGCAGGCTTTTGTCAGCCGGGCGCGGTGCACCCTGCATGTCAAACTGCTTAACGGGCGCAATACCCACCATAAAATCGAAGCCCTGTTTAAGGCGCTGGGGAGAGCCCTGGACGAAGCTTCCCGGCGGGATGAACGTGTCCGGGGAATTCCTTCGACTAAAGGTATATTATAACTGCGGATTCGGGAGGCTTGCAGAATGTTAATAATTCCCGCTGTTGACATCCGGGAGGGGCGCTGCGTACGCCTGGTGCACGGGGATCCGGCAAGGGAAACTGTTTACCATGAAGATCCGGTGGAAGCGGCCCGCCGCTGGGAAGCTGAAGGTGCAGGCCGTCTCCACCTGGTGGATTTGGACGGCGCCTTTGCCGGGAAGATGAAAAATGCCGGTGTTATTGAAAAAATTGTCAAGACGGTGTCTGTGCCGGTCCAGGTCGGCGGCGGCATCCGCAGTATTGAGGCGGCGGCTGACCTCCTGGACAGGGGTGTTTCCCGGGTAATAATCGGCACGGCAGCCGTAACAAATCCGGAAATTGTAGCCGAGCTTTGCCGGCAGTATCCGGGGCGGATTATTGTCGGTATTGATGCCCGGGGCGGCCGCGTGGCCATCCGCGGCTGGCAGGAAGACACTCCGCTTGCGGCGGAGTCTCTGGCGCAGCAGATGTGGGACCTGGGAGTAAAGGAAATAATTTATACCGATATTAAAAGGGACGGCACCCTGCAAGGCCCGAACATCGAAGCCCTGCGGGAGCTGGCGACGGCTGTGCCGCAAAGCATCATCGCTTCCGGCGGCGTGTCCGGTCCGGAAGATATTCGCAGGCTTTTGCCCCTTAAACCCCTTGGAGTAAGCGGCGTGATAGCGGGACAGGCCCTTTATACGGAGCGCCTTGCTTTGCGGGAAGCTTTACGGATAGCAGGAGGGATGCCCGATGACAGCCAAAAGAATAATTCCCTGTCTTGATGTTAAGGAAGGCAGGGTTGTAAAAGGAAAGCAGTTTATTGATCTTAAGGATGCGGGCGATCCGGTGGAACTGGCGAGATACTACGACAGGGCAGGGGCCGATGAGCTGGTCCTGCTGGATATTGCCGCGACCCGGGAGGGGCGGAAAGCAATGCTGGATGTGGTGCGGCATGTGGCGGAAGAGATTTCCCTTCCTTTTATTGTGGGCGGGGGTATCAAAAGCCCGGAAGATGTGCGTGAGATTTTAACTGCCGGTGCCGATAAAGTGTCCCTGAATACTGCCGCGCTGGAAAACCCCGCTTTGATCAGTGAACTGGCCGGCAGTTACGGTTCCGACCGCATTGTGCTGGCCATTGATGCCAGATGGAATGCAGACATGGGAACCTGGGAGGTTTACACCCGCGGCGGCACAAAGCCGACAGGGAAGGCGGTTTTGGCCTGGGCGGAGGAAGGACGGCGCCGCGGCGCCGGTGAGGTTCTCCTGACCAGCATGGACCGCGACGGTACAAATGACGGCTATGATATTCAACTGACGGCGGCCGTAGCTGAAGCCGCCGCTCTCCCCGTGATTGCGTCCGGGGGAGCGGGAGAACCGGAACATTTTTATCAAGTGCTGACGGAGGGGAAGGCGGCTGCCGCCCTTGCGGCCTCCGTTTTTCACTACCGGCAGCTGAGTATAATGGAAGTCAAGAGTTATCTGGCCGAAAGGGGGGTGCCTGTTAGAGGTGCAAAAACTGAAGTATGATGAAAACGGCTTAATTCCTGCCATTGTCCAGGATGCCCGGGACGGCCGTGTTCTGATGCTGGCCTATATGAATGAAGAAGCGCTGCAAAAAACCCTTGAGGCCGGTGAAACCTGGTTTTACAGCAGGAGCCGCCGTAAATTGTGGCACAAGGGGGAGACATCGGGTCATACCCAGGCTGTCCGCAGCATTGCTTATGATTGTGACGCCGATGCCCTGCTGATACAGGTGGAACAGCAGGGCAGCGCCTGCCATACCGGTGCTGCAAGCTGTTTTTACAGGAAACTGCACACGCGGGGCGCTGCCCCGGAGGGCAGCTTTTTGCCGGAACTGGAGAGGATCATTGCAGAGCGAAAGGCAGAGATGCCGGAAGGGTCCTATGTTGCCGGGCTTTTAAGTCAGGGGCTGGACAGGATTTTAAAAAAGATAGCTGAAGAAGCCGGGGAAGTAATTATTGCCGCCAAGAATGAAGGGAGAGATGAATTGATCTACGAGTGCGGAGACCTGCTTTTCCATTTGCTTGTACTTTTGGCGGCCAAAAATATAACACTTGCGGAAATTTCGTCCGAGTTGGCGCGGCGCCACCGGCCTGATAAAGAGGAGAAAAACAATGATTGTTGACTATCACCTGCATACCAGCCGCTGCGGCCACGCCACAGGCGAAATGGCGGAATACCTGGCCACAGCCCGAAAAAGAGGTGTGGAAGAAGTAGGATTCGCCGACCATTTTCCGCTCGAACTTTTGGGTGAAGCCCGGAAAAAGGGGATAAGCATGGCTGCAGAAGAACTGGAAGGTTATTTTGCCGAAATAAAGGAACTGCAGCAAACTGTGGACATCCCCGTCAAGATTGGTGCTGAAGTGGACTATTTCCCGGGCAGGGAAGAGACTGCGGCACAAGTCCTGGCCGGATATGATTTTGATTACCTGATCGGTTCGGTGCACTATCTCGATGGCTGGGATTTTACCCATCCGGGCCGGCGGGATTTGTATGCGGGTAAAGATATTATGGAACTGTACCGGCAGTATTTTGCCGCGATTTGCCGCCTGGCTGAATCGGGCCTCTTTGATATAGTGGGACACCTTGATGTCATTAAAAAGTTCGGCTATTTCCCACCCGGAGACTGGACGGAAATAATTGATAAAACCTGTCGGGTGCTGAAGGAAACCGGTATTTGTGTAGAATTCAATACTTCAGGCTGGCGTGCTCCGGTGGGGGAAGCTTATCCGGGGCCGGCATTTTTGCAGAAATGCCGGGAACTGGGAGTGCCGGTCACTTTAGGGTCCGATGCTCACAGTGTCCGGGATGCCGGCCGGGACCTTGATCGTGCGGTGCGTATTCTCCGGCGGCTGGGTTTTCGGGAAATTGCCGTTTTTTCCGGCAGGAGGCGGACAATGTGCCCCTTGCCGCCGGTTTAAAAGTTCTGTTATTATTGAGATTGCAAAAAGGTGTCGCCCATTGTTTCTGTAGCTGCGAATAGTTTGCTTTTGGAACGGGGATGAAATTACTGATGGAAAAATGTAAAAACAGCGGCAGCCGGCCGGTCTGGCGGCGGATAACGACCTGTGCGGGGGAAATACCCGTGGCTTATACGGAAGAAGGCCTTTATGCCCTGCAGTTGCCGGAAGAGGCTTCCGCCTGTAGCTGCCTGGAGGTGGGCAGTTCAGATCCGGCCTGGCTGCAGAAGCTGGCTTTTGATTTGCAGGCTTATTTCAATGGTGAAGAGGTTTCTTTTACTGCTCCCGTGGACTATTCGGGCTATCCGCCCTTTTACAGGCGGGCACTCTCCGCTGCTGCCAAGATCCCCTACGGGAAGACTGTCAGCTACGGAGCCCTTGCCCGGGCGGCCGGGTCTCCGCGGGCGGCCAGGGCAGTGGGTCAGGCTATGGCTCATAACCGTACCCCGGTGGTTATTCCCTGTCACCGTGTCCTGGCAAGTGACATGTCTCTTGGGGGATTTGGCGGCGGCCTCGACTTGAAAAAAAAGCTGCTTAATCTTGAAGGATTGCGCGGGAGGTATCGGGAATGAATGTGAACCCTGTTGCTTTTTACGTGTTTGGCGTCCCCATCTATTGGTACGGGGTAGTAATCAGCCTGGGGCTGATTTTAGGCACCGCCGTTGCCTTTGCCAGGACGGAAAAGTACGGCATAAGCCAGGATGAATTGCTTAATTTTGCCCTGGTAGCCGTTCCTGCAGGAGTAATTGGCGCCCGGCTTGCTTTTGTGATTATCAACTGGGATTCCTTCGCCGGCAACTGGCGGGATATGATTAACATCCGCCTGGGGGGACTTTCCATTCACGGGGCGATCCTGGCTGCCATAATAGTCTGTATACTTTTTAGCTGGATTAGGAAGCTGAATTTTTGGACACTGGCCGATATTTGCGCCCCGGCCCTGATTTTGGGTCAGGCTGTCGGGCGCTGGGGCAACTATTTTAACCAGGAAGCCTACGGTGTGCCCACCGATCTGCCCTGGGCCCTGTATATAGACGGTGAATTCCGCCACCCGATATTTTTTTATGAATTTGCCTGGAATTTAATAGTTTTTGCCTATTTGATCTATATCAGCAAAAAGGTAAAGATGCCCGGCGGCATTTTCCTGCGCTACCTCATTGGATATTCTGTCGGCCGCTTCTTCATTGAATGGCTGAGGGCCGACACACTGTACTGGGGAAGCTTGCGGGCAGGACAGGTAATGAGCGCTATTTTTATTGTGGTCGCCCTTGTGCTTTTACTTTGGAGGAAACGGCGGTTTGCCGCTGACAGAAAAGGGGAAGAAAACAAATGATGCGCTATCTTACGGCCGGCGAATCCCACGGCCCCGCCCTGACGGCCATTATTGAAGGGCTGCCGGCCAACCTGCCGCTGTCCCGCGAAGCACTAAATCATGAGCTCTTCCGCAGGCAGCAGGGCTACGGGCGCGGCGGCAGAATGAAAATTGAAAAGGATGAGCTTAAAATCCTCTCGGGACTGCGTTTCTCACGCACTCTGGGCAGTCCCCTGACCATTCAGATTATTAACAGGGATTATGACTCCTGGCAGGAGAAAATGGCCCCCTTCGGAGAGCGGCCCGGGACGGTTGAACCTGTAACCTGTCCCCGCCCCGGCCATGCCGATTTGCCGGGTGCTTTGAAATATGGCTTGCAGGATGTACGGGACGTTTTGGAAAGGGCCAGTGCCCGGGAAACGGCGGTGCGGGTAGCCGTCGGTGCCGTGGCCAGGGAATTGTTAAAACACTTTGACATTGGTATTTATTCATATGTGCAGGCCATCGGTGAAGTTGCGGCTCCTCCGGTTGCAGCGGCGGAAGTGGTCCGGAATTATGAAAAGATAGAAGCTTCTCCGGTCCGCTGCCCTTCCCTTCCGGCGGCGCAAAAAATGATGGCGGCCATTGACCGGGCAAAGGCGGAAGGAGATACACTGGGCGGCGTATTTGTTGTCCTTGCCCTTGGCGTACCGGCGGGGCTGGGCAGCCATGTGCACTGGGACAGGAAGCTCGATGCCCGCCTGGCGGGTGCGTTGATGAGCATCCAGTCTGTCAAGGGAGTGGAGATCGGCGACGGGTTTGCCGCTGCAGCAAGACCGGGGTCGCTTGTACATGATGAAATTTATTATGAGCCGCACACAGGCTACCGGCGGCGGACGAATCATGCCGGGGGGCTGGAAGGGGGCATTACCAACGGTGAGCCCCTGTACTGCCGCGTTGCCGTAAAGCCCATCCCTACTTTGACCAAACCCCTTGCCAGCGTGGATATGGACGCCCGCAAGCCCGCTTTTGCAGCGGTTGAACGTTCCGATACCTGTGTTGTCCCCGCCGCTGCCGTGGTGGGCGAAGCCGTGGTCGCCTGGGAACTGGCTGTTGCCCTGCAGGAAAAGCTGGGCGGCGATTCCCTGCAGGAGATGCTTGCCAACTACCGTTCCTACCGCAGGCAGTGTGCCGGCCGTTAGGAGGCTGTTATGAAAACCGTAAAAGTTGAGCTGGCAGAACGTTCTTATGAGATAATTGTCGGCAGTAACATGTGGGAGAACTTGCCTGCCGCTTTAAAAGAAGTACTCCGGCCGGGAAAAGTCCTGCTCGTAAGCGATGAAAATGTTTTTAGCCTCTACGGACAGCGGGCGATCGGCATCCTGCAGGAGGCGGGATTTAAGGTCTTTCCTGCCGTCATTCCCCCGGGTGAGGGCAGTAAAACCCTCTATCGGGCCAACGAGCTGTATACGGCGGCAATTAAAGCCGGCCTGGACCGGAAAACTGCATTTATCGCCCTGGGAGGCGGTGTTGTGGGAGATCTGGCCGGGTTTGCAGCCGCCACTTATCTACGGGGCGTTGACTTTGTCCAGATTCCCACTACCCTTTTGGCCCAGGTGGACAGCAGCGTTGGAGGGAAGGTGGCCGTTAATCACGAGCTGGGGAAAAATTTAGTTGGCGCCTTTTACCAGCCGAAGCTTGTCTGGATAGAGCTGGAAACATTAACTACACTGCCCCGGCGGGAATTTTTGGCGGGAGCGGCGGAAGTTGTGAAGTACGGGTCGGCTCTTGACCTTTCACTTTTGGAAAGTCTGGAGAAAAACTGGCCTGCTTTTTGGGAAAAAGATGCCTCATTCCTTGCTGAAGTCATTACTGCCTGCTGCCGGATCAAGGCGGAAATTGTCAGTCAGGATGAAAAGGAAAAGGGAATCCGTGCCCTCCTGAATTTCGGCCATACGGTCGGCCATGCACTGGAGGCTGCCACTTCTTACCGCTATTACCTGCACGGGGAGGCTGTTCTTATAGGTATGGCGGCGGCGGTACAGCTTGCTTTATTACTTGAGCTTCTAAAGCCTGACGAAGCCCGGCGGCTGCTTGGCTTTTTTGCCCGCATCGGCCTGAAGGAGGCACCGGCAAGCCTGACAAGAAGTGAGGTGCTGGCCGCTTTAAAGAAGGATAAAAAAAGAAGCGGGAAGAAAAGCATTTTTGTACTGCCTGTGGGCCCCGGCCGGGCCGGGATTTTTGACAATGTCACCAGCAGCATGGTAGCCGCTGTTTTGGACCGGTACCTGCATGAGAAAGGACAGGGGCTTTTGGCTCTGGATGTGTAATTGTCAGGATAAAAGCGGCTTCTGGCAACTCTGCCCGTCCGGCAGATGTCATTGACAATCTTTTGCCAATGCGTTTATAATTACTGTGGGACTCGGGGCAGTCTCGCCCGGCCTGCGGGACGATTGCCCCTTTTGCATTGTTACTGACAGGAGGCAAGACTATGAAAAGCCGTCATCTCCTTTTTTTTCTACTGGTAGTTGTTTTGCTTTTGGCGGGCAGTGCACTGGCTGTCTGGCATGCTGCCGAGAATATGAATCTGGGCCTTGACCTGCGGGGTGGTGTTTATGTCCTTTATCGGGCCGTGGACAAGGCGGGTGAGGACAGCAGTGACAAAATTGACCGGGCTGTTCTTGTTATTCGCAACCGGATTGATGCCCTGGGTATTGCCGAGCCGGTAGTCCAGCCGGAAGGAAGCGACCGCATCCGGGTTGAGCTTCCCGGCATTAAAGACCAGCGGGCCGCCCGGGAGGTTATCGGGAAAACGGCTTTATTAAGGTTTGTCGGCCCCGACGGCGAGACAATAGTAGAAGGAGATGACCTGAAGAACGCCCAGGCTATCTATGACCAGTACAACCAGCCGGCCGTATCCCTGGAATTCAATGCCGAAGGAACGGAAAAGTTTGCCGAGGCTACAAAGAAATTTTTCGGTCAGCCCATTGCCATTTATCTTGATGAGGAAGAAATTTCGGCCCCCATTGTTAATGCCGTAATTGAGGACGGCAAGGCCATAATCAACAATATCAGCTCCATAGACAGGGCGGCAACCCTGGCGTTGCAGCTGCGTTCCGGTGCCCTTCCCGTTCAGTTGGAGGAACTGGAAATTCGCGGTGTCGGCCCGCTGCTCGGGCAGGATTCCCTGAACCGCAGTATACGCGCCGGGATAGCCGGGCTGCTTTTGGTAATACTTTTTATGCTTGTTTACTACCGGGGATTTGGTTTTGTCGCCGATGTTGCCCTTTTCGCCTATGCAGCCATTGTGATGCTCGTACTGATTGCCCTGAATGTGACGCTGACCCTGCCGGGTATAGCCGGCATAATTTTGTCCATTGGGATGGCCGTTGATGCCAATATAGTTATTTTTGAGCGCATCAAGGAGGAAATGCGGCAGGGCAAGACGGTCAGAACGGCCATCGAAGCCGGATTCTCCCGGGCCTTCCGGGCAATTTTGGATTCCAACATTACAACGCTGATAGCCGCTGCCGTCCTGTTCCGGTTTGCCCAGGGACCCGTCCGCGGTTTTGCCGTTACTTTAAGCATCGGTATCCTGGCCAGCATGTTTACGGCAGTGGTGTTGACGCGCTATCTGTTGAGACTGGCTGCCGGGGCAGGATTGGTAAAAACCGTACAGCAGGAAGTGCGGCAGCGGGAAAAAAGCTTTGATTTTATTGCAGCGCGTAAATATGCCGTTGCTTTTACAGTTTGCCTGCTGCTTGTAGGAGTTGCATCCCTGGCAGTACAGGGGCTTAATTACAGTATTGACTTTACCGGCGGGACCATAATGCAGATTGATATGAGAAAACCTTTTTCCCTGGAAGAAGTGCGGGAAGTTCCGGGCCTTTCCGGAGCCACTTTGCAAAAGGTCGGTGTGGAGGAAGGAGTCGGAGAAGGTACGGTAAATGAATTGCTCATAAAGACAGTGGAATTATCGCCGGCTGAACAGGAAGAATTATTTTCCGCCCTGCAGGAAAAGTTTAGTCTGCCGGACGAGGCACTGCTGCAGGCAAACAGTGTCGGTGCCGTAATCGGCGGGGAACTGCAGCGGCAGGCGCTTATTGCCCTGCTTATCGCCAGTCTTTGCATGGGAATTTATATTGCTATCCGTTTTGAACACCGCTTTGCCGTGACAGCCGTTCTGGCACTGCTGCATGATGCATTCTTTATGGTAACTGTTTTTTCACTTTTTAGACTGGAGGTCAGCATGCATTTCATTGCCGCTGTACTGACAATAATCGGCTACTCCATAAATGACACCATAATCATTTATGACCGCATCCGTGAAAACCTGCGGCTCAGTCGCAAGGCCGACTATGCAGAGGTGGTGCAAAACAGCATCACCCAGTCGCTTAGCAGAACAATCTTGACTTCTTTGACTACTGCCCTGGTCTTAGTCACGCTGCTGGCTTTCGGCGGGGCTACTCTGCGGCCCTTTATTATCGCCCTGCAGGTAGGTGTGATATGCGGTACCTTCTCTTCCATATTCCTGGCGCCGCCGCTCTGGCATTGGTGGAAGGAGCGCGGGCGGAAAAAGTTAAAACCGCAAAATGCATAAATTACCGACAAAAAGAAGCAGAGAACGGTCCTGCTTCTTTTTATATTATTATTAAAGGGATTTTAAGTAAATTTGACGAATGTTTTGTTAACAATAATGACGCTGAAGGAGAATTAACATGGTTTATGCTGGCTGGCCCTGGTATGTGCCGGATGCCAATTGGGATACAGTCCGGACTTTGATGTCCGGACTGAAAATAAACCGTTTAACGGCTCTGGCCCTCTTTCAGCGGGGTCTGCATACTGTCGGAGAGGCAAAGAAATACCTGGCGTGCGACCTCTCCGATCTCGGGGATCCCTTTTCCATGTCCGGGGCGGAAGCGGCAGCCGCCCGGCTGGCGGCTGCCATTGCAAAAAAGGAAAAAGTACTGGTGTTTGGGGATTACGATGTGGACGGCATTACGGCTACCGCCCTGCTGATACTTGTCCTGCAGGAACTGGAGGTGCCGGTGGAATACCATATCCCCAGCCGCTTTGCCGACGGCTACGGTCTGCAGTCTGACGTGCTGGAGGAATTTGCCGCCAGAGGCGGCAGCCTGGCGGTTACTGTCGACTGCGGTACGAATTCTTTTGCCGAAATGGAACGGGCCCGGGAAATCGGCCTGGATTTGATAATAACCGACCATCACCTTTGCTTTGACGGCGACCGGCCTGCCTGTGCCGTGCTTAATCCCAAACAGCAGGGATGCCGTTATCCGGAAAAACAGCTTGCCGGCGTCGGCGTGGCCTGGGTACTGGTCCGCGCCCTGTACAAGTACCTGGGGATACCGGTTGACCGGGCTTATCGCTACCTGGATCTGGTGGCAATGGGGACAATTGCCGATGTGGTGCCGCTGCAGGGTGAAAACAGAATCCTGGTAAAACACGGGCTGGAAAGGCTGCAGGAAACCTCGCTGCCCGGGCTTGCTGCCCTGACTAAAGTAAGCGGTCTTGCCGGGCAGCGACTGGATGCCAGGCAAGTGGCTTTTACACTGACACCGCGCTTAAATTCGGCGGGCAGGCTGGGAGAAGCGGAACCGGCTCTCCGGACGCTGCTTGCCGGTGCTGCGGAAGCTGAAAAATACGCTGCGGAACTGGATGCCTTAAATAATGAACGGAGGCAGGTTGAGAGGGAAATCTTTGTGGAAGCAAAGGCTCTGGCGGCCGAAGAGGGGGAGAAACCGGCGCTTGTGCTTTGGCGGGAGGGCTGGAACCCCGGAGTTATCGGAATAATAGCCGGACGCTTGTCTATGGAATTTGGCCGACCTGCGGCCTTAATTGCCCTGGACGGGGAAGAAGGGCGAGGATCCGTCCGTACCGTTGCCGGGTATAATGCCGTCACTGCCCTGCAGGAATGTGCTGCCTATCTCGATCGTTTTGGCGGCCATGCCCAGGCAGCCGGGCTTATAATCAACAAAAACAAAATTACTCCCTTTAGTGAAGCTTTCTGCCGGGCTGTGGCCAAACAGGAGCCTGCAGAGATAAAGTATCCGGTGACGGCGGAAGTTGATTTGGAGGAATTAAGCCTTGAGCTGGCGGAGGAACTGCTTTTGCTGTCGCCCTTTGGTTACGGAAACCCCGAGCCCCTTTTTCTAATCAGGGAAGCGGAAGTTGTCTCCAGAAGACGGGTCGGCAACTGCGGCAATCATTTAAGCCTCTACCTGCGGCAAAATGCCCCGGTCGCACAGGCCATTTATTTCGGAGCCGGCGAAAAGGCAGATGACTTTCCCCCGCAGGAAAATGTGGAACTTGTTGTTGAGGCTGGAAAAAATACTTGGCAGGGCAGAACTTCCCTTTCTCTCTATGTCAAGGATATGCGTACTTCGCTTTCTTCCCGCGCTCCGGTTATTTACGACAGGAGGGAGCTGCGCCGCCGCGAGCAGTATATTCTGAATCTTGCCGGCCGCTGGAAGCTTGCTGTCTGGGTTAACACTAAGGCTGTTAAGAATAGACTGAAAGAGATGCTGAAAGGCAAAGCAGCCGTTACCTGGCTGGGCAGGGATCTGGACGTTGCACAGGAATATGATGCCCTGCTTTTTTACCATTTGCCCTATGAAAGATCTGATTTGGAGCGGTTGCTGGGTATGATTCGTTTTCGCAGCAATCCCCGCTATATCATCTGTTATGGCAAGGAAGACTTGCTGTTAAATGAAAAACTTTTTTCCGCCACTTTTCCCGTACGTGAAACATTGCTGAAGCTGGCGGTTTGCCTGGAAAAACCGCGTCCCGCTTACGCCGTGCTGAAGAAAGCCTGTCAACAGCTGTCGCTTCCGGCAACCAACTACCTGCTGGAACAGTTGCAAACAGTGTTTTCAGAAATTGCTGCAGGGGGAGAGGTAAGACAGCCCCTTTCACCGTTCTTTTTGCATCAGTCCGGAACTTACCGCCGGCACAGGCGCATGCTCGCACAATACCGCGCTTATCAAAAATTCTGGTGGACCGCTACCGCCGGAGAACTGCTGGAGTATCTGAAAAATCCTGCAGGCTTGGTCCTGAAGGAAAGGGAGCTTGGACAGCATGAAAGCAAATCTGCAAACGTTAAAGGAGAAAATTAGAAAATACTATCCTGTTACACCGGACTGGAAGCTTTTGGAGAAGGCTTATCGCTTTGCCGTCAACGCCCACCAGGGGCAGAAGCGTTTTTCCGGTGAGCTTTATATAACGCACCCTTTGGGAGTTGCCATTATCCTGGCTGAGCTGGAGCTGGATATGGACACAATAATAGCCGGGCTGTTGCATGATGTGGTTGAGGATACCGATGTTACCCTGGAAGAAATTGAACAGCAGTTTGGTGACGATATTGCCATGCTGGTGGACGGGGTGACCAAACTTTCCAAGCTGGAATACAAATCAAAGGAAGAACGCCAGGCCGAAAACCTGCGCAAGATGTTTATCGCCATGGCTAAGGATATCCGGGTGCTTTTGATCAAGCTGGCGGATCGCACCCACAATATGCGCACCCTGAAATATCTTAGTTCTCTGAAACAGCAGTCTATTTCCCGGGAGACTCTGGAGATATATGCTCCTTTGGCGCACCGTCTGGGGATTTATAAAATCAAATGGGAACTGGAAGATTTGGCGTTTCGCTTTTTGGAAAGGGACCGCTATTATGCTCTGGCTGATAAGCTGGCCAAAAAGCGCGATGAAAGGGAAGCCTTCATCAAACAGGTTATTGAAACCCTACAGCCCAAGCTCGAGGAAGTCAATATCAAAGCCAATGTTTCCGGCCGCCCCAAACACCTTTACAGCATTTCACAAAAAATGAAAGAACAAAACAAAGAATTTCACGAAATTTATGACCTGACTGCCATCAGGATCATTGTTGATTCAATTAAGGACTGTTATGGCGCCCTGGGAATTGTTCATACATTATGGAAACCGATCCCGGGCCGCTTCAAGGACTATATTGCCATGCCCAAGCCCAACATGTACCAGTCACTGCACACATTGGTGATGGTAGGAAAAAATGAACTTTTGGAAGTACAGATACGCACCTGGGATATGCACCGTACTGCCGAATACGGGATTGCCGCCCACTGGCGCTATAAGGAAAAAAAGGACAGCAAGCAGGATGACGAATTTGAAAAAAAACTGTCCTGGCTGCGGCAGATTATGGAGCTGCAGCAGGATTCCAAAGATGCCTCGGAATTTATGGAAAACATCAAATTGGATTTGTTTTCCGACGAGGTGTTTGTTTTTACTCCCAAAGGCGATGTCATAGACCTGCCGGCAGGTTCCATACCGCTTGATTTTGCTTATAAGATCCATACGGACATCGGCCACCGCTGTGTCGGCGCCCGCGTTAACGGCCGCCTTGTTCCCCTGGACTACGAGCTGAAAACAGGGGATATTGTGGAGATAATAACTTCAAAACAAGGCACACCCAGCCGGGACTGGCTGAACATGGTAAAAAGCTCCGGAGCCAGGGCAAGAATTAGGAGCTGGTTCAAGAAGGAACGGCGGGAAGAAAACGTGGCCAAGGGCAGGGAAATGGTAGAGAAGGAGCTGCGCAGGCAGGACCTTGACCTCGCATTATTCCTGAAGTCCTCACTGCTGCTGGAGGCGGGAAAAAGGTTTAATATCAACAGTGAAGAAGACCTTTATGTTTCAGTCGGTGTCGGCGCCATCACCCCGCAGCAGGTGGTGTCAAAGTTAAAGGAAGAATACCGGAAAAAGGAAGGATTGCCCGAGCGGGAGGCTATTAAGGAATTTACCCCGCCCAAAAAAGTCGGGAAAACAGGAAAGGGAGTGCGGATTGACGGCATTGACAACCTGCTGTTGAGGTTTGCCAAGTGCTGCACACCCGTTCCCGGAGACAACATTGTCGGGGTTGTAACCCGCGGCCGGGGTGTCTCCATTCACCGCCGGGACTGTCATAATGTCAAAAACAGTTCGGCTGCCTTAAAGCTTCTGGATGCGGAATGGGAAGAAAATGCGGAAGGTTTATATCCCGTGGAGATAGAAGTTACGGGCATGGACAGTTCACATTTTCTGTCGGATGTGGTTAATGCCGTTGCCGAGAGCAAAGTAAATATAAGCGCATTAAATGCCCGCCGCACCAGGGATCGGCTGACGTCCATCCGGATGACGGTGACGGTGAAAGATATAAATCATTTGGACAATGTTATAAGCAAAATTAACAGGGTGCGCGATGTTTACAGCGTACACCGGAATCGCAACTAGGAGGTTTTTATGCGCGCAGTCATCCAAAGAGTAGCAGCAGCCAGTGTGGAAACGGAAGGTGAAGTTATCGGCCGGATAGGGCGCGGCCTGCTTATTTTGCTCGGAGTGCATGCCGCAGACGGCGAGAAAGATATTGCTTACCTGGCGGATAAAATATGCAACTTGCGGATATTTGAGGATGAAGCAGGAAAAATGAATTTGTCGCTGCTTGATATCGGCGGCAGTGCTTTGGTTGTATCCCAGTTTACATTGTATGCAGATACCCGCAGGGGAAGGCGGCCCGGCTTTACCAGGGCTGCGCCCCCGGAGATGGCCGAGTCCCTTTATTTACAGTTCTGTGAGGCTCTGGCTGCCAGAAACGTACCTGTTGCCACAGGGCGCTTTGCCGCCCATATGGATGTCAGTCTTACCAATTACGGTCCGGTAACAATTATTATTGATACACAGCAGCCCGATATTTAGCTGCAAAGCTATGTAGAAGCGGTGGCCGAAAGAAAGGTGAAGTCAATGACAACTTTCAGGAACACTAAGCAGCGCAGGGCGATACTTTCTGTATTCAGAAAGGCATCCCGTCCGCTTTCTGCCGGTGAAGTATACAGGAAAGCAAGGGAAATCTACCCGCAGATAGCATTAACCACCGTTTACCGCAACCTTGACCAGTTGACGGAACAGCGGGTTCTGCGCAGGCACCGCCTGAGGGAAAAAGAGTACAGTTACACTTTAAACGAGAGGAAAAAGCGGCACTATATAGTCTGTCTTTCTTGTGACAGGATGGCAAGCATAGATAAATGTCCCATTGAGGAGCACACAGCGGAGCTGGCTGAAATAACAGGCTATCAGATTGTTATGCATGATGTGCAGTTGTACGGCTACTGCCAGGGATGCCGCTGCAGTAAGGATGAGTCTGAAGAAAAAAGCGGGCAAAAGACCTTAATTTCATGCTGACGGCGGGCAACGCAAGCGCTCTGCCCGAAAAACAGGCGCAAATGCGCCTGTTTTTGTTGCAGGAAATCAACAGGATAATGTGGAATGACTGAAATCAAGATTTACATGAAACCAAGGGAAGGAGGCTTTTGCTTGTCAATTAAACAGTATAGTGAAGAGCTTGAGAAAATTTTGGGTTTGCGGACGGCGCTGCTGGCTATAAAGCTGCTTGCATCTGAGGATGAAATACCGGACGGGGCAATCCGTCCCAAAAGGGACCAGGGTGTACATTATTCGCTTTGCCAGGCTTTTGCCTTGGCCCGCTTTAATGGAGATGTTCTGGCCATGATGACGGAAGACCACTGGTGCTGGGCTCCCTTAATTGGGTTTGGCCTGGTGGAATTCCATGAAAAACACGATTCTTTTTCAGTTGTTAAACGCTTCCTCGGCATCGAAAACGAGGAAGCCGCCGCAAAATTCCTGGCTGAATTTCCTCGCCTGGAATACGGAAAATACGCGGGATTGCTTGTTGCTCCCTTGAAGAAAGCTGATTTTGCCCCCGATGTTATTCTGATTTATGCCACCCATACACAACTGCGCCAGATTTTGCTGGCCATAAAGTTTAAAAGCGGCAAACTGGTTGCTTCCCAATTTGACGCCATAGATTCCTGTGTTTATTCCACCATACCCGTAATTTTAAACGGCGGGTACAGGATAACTTTCCCTGATCCCGGCGATGTGGAAAGGGCTCTGGCCGGGGACGATGAAGTAATCTTTTCCCTTTCTCCGGACAAACTGCCGGAGCTTGTGGCAGGTCTCTCCATCTTTGCTGAGGGCAGAATGTTTTTCCAAAAACCGGCGCAAAAAATTGAGCCCGACCATCCGCGCCCCGATTTTTACAGGGAGCTTTTTGCCATCTGGAACCTGGATGTATAATGTGAATTTAGCAGAGGAGGGTATAATATGACGGAGGATAAGAAAAAGGAAATAATTGAAGGTGTGGTAAAGGAAGCGGTTGATGCCCAGATTCGTTTTGATACCTGTGCCTGGAGCACACTGTACGGGCTTTCCACCTACTTTAAATTTATCCCGCAGGAAATGGTTGCCGCGTCCCGCGCCCTCTCGGGAGGGGTGGCATCCAGCGGCTGTTCCTGCGGCGCACTGTGCAGCGGGGCACTGGCCCTGGGAGCAAAATATTATCCTACAGTGGAAGAAGATTTAAATGACGCTCCGGATGCCCCGCAGAAAAGAGACCTTGCCTTCAGTAAGATTTTCCGGCTGCGCGATGCTTTTATGGCTGAATACGGATCGCTGCTTTGTTCCGGAGTACAAAAATGTATCTATGGCAGAAGTTTTAACCTGCTGGATGATAAAGAGCGCGATGAATTTTTAAATCTTCCGGGGCACGAAGAACAATGTGCCAAAGTTGTCGCCACAGCCGTCCGGCTGACGGCGGAGCTTTTGCTTGAAGATGAGTAACGGACCGAAAAAAGCTGTCAAACCAATTGGTTTGGCAGCTTGCTTTTTTTACGCTTTAAGCATGTTTTATTATCCCGGTTACCCTTCCCCTGTTTCTTTGGTATCAACCACTTTAAATGAATTATCGGTAACAGAGTAATGGTATGTCTGCCGACTCAATCACGAGGCAGTAGCTGTCATCGATTTCAACAGGTTCAAGCAATGCAAAGATTCGTTCCCCGCTGTTTTCAAAGAAGGACATTACTTTTTGCATAGCTTCTTGCTGCTCTTCTTCCGTAAACAGTTCGGACAAGGACATTACTTCGATGGACTCTTTTTGCTTTTCTTCAGTTAATGGTCCGGGCTTTGTATTGCAGATGAAAAAAAGCTATTATAATAACCAGCAATAAGAACGGTAATTTTGTTTTATCAGATCACACAGCCTTGGAACGTGAATGTTGCCAGTCTTATTCTTCATCCTGTTCCTCTCCAATAAAAACACCTTCTTCTCCTTGCACCTCTTCCCGGGGTATTTTTTTATTCATCGCCCTCTCAATTCTTTGCAATATTTGTTCTTTACGGTCATTAAAAAAGCCGGTAAAATCATCTTTATAAAGATATTCCGGATTAAGAACATGGGATTTTAAAATATTTATAAATTCTTCGTCGTTTACACCGGCATGTTTTTTAATCTTGGCCAAATATTTACTTGGCGCATCGCCACTGACAATACGGTTAGTACGGGCAGACAAAGGAGTTTTGTTAATAATACAATTATAGTCATTTTTAGGAATGCCGTTCTTTTCACACCAGGAGACCGGGAAAATATGATGAATATCGATCGATTCAGAAAAATAGGTGCTGAAATCAATGCCGGTAGCGGAAAGCCAGTCTTTCGTATTGTCATCCATTAGCAAAGCATATATCCCTTTATAAGCGGCGCTATTTCTTGTCCTTAATGTATGTAACCGTGACGGAGAAAAATTTGCATCATAGATTGTTTTTGGTTCAGGCCCATTGTTTAGAATCCATTCAACAACCTGTGGCAAATCAAGAGCGTACCTGGTTTCAGTGGCGGAACCATATAGCTCGCCGAAGACTCCACACCAATACCATTGCATTAACTTTTTTTTGTACCCGACATTATCTATTCTAACGCCTAAAACTGCCAAAATGGCTGCCAAGGGAATTAACTGGGTATTATAAGGTAAATCACGGGCAGTAAAAATGTGATTTTCTGAAAGGATCTTCGAAGCTTTTATAAAACCCTCGGCAATGGGCTCTCTATGTTTTTTGTAATCCTGAAGTGATAAACTAAGCATATCCTTACGTTTGCAAGTGATCGCAGGCAATTCGTCTTCGGGTACGTTTTCCTGCTCTTTATTTTTGCGATTATAATAGGTTGCCAGTAAAGTGACGGCCTGGATAAAATCAGTATTGCTGACATTAGAAAGTAATTTATAGTCTTTAAATGTTGATTTAATCTCCTCCCAATCCTCTTTTAAAACAAAATCGGAATCATCCGCAGCAAAAGTAGCGGTTAATAATTCAAATACATTTAGGGAGATCCCGCCGGTATTTACTTTTTCAAAAACCTGACATACTGCTTCTTTTGGGTTTTCTTTTTTGAGAATTATTACTGGCAACATATATTGCCTGAAACTATCAATAACTTTTTTTTCAAAATCATCCCAGAACCTAGATTTTTCACTGCTATGTTGCCAGTAATTACTGAATTCTCTTCTCCAGGTACTATAGTCATCAATCATACAAACGGGATACATTAGATTTTTATATTCTAATTCTTTTTCCGATAAATCAAGCACTATACGGCGGCCAAAGTCTTCCCTAATCTGTTTTGTTTCATTAAGAGAAATAATTGCCTCTTCCAGATCATAGTTTTCATCCATGGCCTTAACCATATCGATGTAATACCACCGTTTAATCTCATAGTTTTTTTCATTTCTAGTAGTAACAATCTCGTTGGTAATAATTGTTTGGTATAAGGAAGTTATACGCTGTTGGCCGTCGAGAATCAAAAGTTCAGGTTTTACCTCATTGTCAAGCTTAACTCCTTCCAACGGTTCCGTTTTAAACCTGACATTTTCATTACCTGTTTCCAGCAACATAATAGCGCCAATCGGAAATGACTTGGCTACACTTGCAAGAATCCCTTTGATCCGGTTATCATCCCAAACCCAACCTCTTTGAAAGTCCGGCAATTGTATTTTGCCGTTATGCACATCTTTGAGTATTTCAAATAAGCTTCTTTTAGTGGAGTCAAAAGATTCCATAATTGTCACTGCCCCCTAGAAGTATTATCTTCGATTATCCCTCAAGAAAATATTTACATATCAATAAACTTAAAAGCCGTATTTTTCTTTCCTCTTTGTAAAAGCCATTTCAGAACCTTCCATTATATCTTGTACTGCAGTCTTAACAACTTGACAATCTAAAGCACCATTACAGTATTCTAATGGTTTCTCGAGAGATATTTGTCTTCTTCTGATTTTCCCTTCAACTTGCCGGTTATCCTGAATCAATTTTATTAAATCTTTAGTTTTATTCTCGCTTTCACTTTGTCGCGGAGCTTTTCGTAATAATCTGCCACGGCAATTTCCGGGAAATAGGTCTGAAAGTATCTCTTTTCCCTTTAGTTTGCTTTTTATTCATTGCTTTGCTTACTTTTATACCAATGGAAATTAAAGCATACTTTATAACTTTACAATCTAATCAATCATTCTGAAAAAAGATGGGAATTTCTCTACTCATATGTTATCACAGCTTCATGTGCAAGACAATTCTGTTTCTATCATTATTTACCATTATTGTCATCCGGCAAATCTCCTTGCTTCCATTACCTATGCACCGGTAGCCCGCGAGGGTATTTCCACCATGAAAGAACTGGAAATATACCTGTCCAATTTTTTTGACGAGTCTACCTGCCAAAAGCTCATTTCGACTCGTGTGGACGATGAGAAATTCCCCTTGTTTATGGAGCGCGACGGTATTCTGTATTGCGCCGGAGGTTTATTGGATTAATTATTTATGATTATTGTGAATGGACACTTGACGTTAAGAATACCGGTGATGATGATGCCAAGGTGGTTGTTGTTAACTGGCGTATGAATGTTTGGGACAGACCGCTTTCCGGAAGCTATGAAATGAACTGTGTCAGGGGCGCTGAAGGAAATTGGCGTTTTACGGACTTTGTTCTTCCCTCAAAGGCAGCCGTGAAGGCTTACATACAACTTGAGGGGATAGAATAGGAACCGGACATGATCCGCCTTGTGCTTTCGCCGGAGCCTGCAGTGCCGGATGTGATGTGAAGCCCCATTTTGAGCACAAAATATAAGCGGCCGGCTTATTGCTTGAGGGAAAAGCCGGTTTTGCAGATTTTACATAACAAGGGGTTTACGCAACATAACTATAATGTTGCGTAAACCCCTGAATGTTCTGTGATCTCCCGGCTAGTTTATGGCCAATGGCGGCATTAGGCAGCTAAGATTTGTGAGTAAATACTGAAAGGAGTCGAGCGGCATCCCGGTAGAGTTCTCCCTTGTTAGTGTTTATCTGCTGATCAGGCTTTTTTTCTTTTTATTGCTAACGAACGGTTCTACGCGAATACCCTTTTTGTTCTGCCTGATTGTGGCGGCCAGGAACCCAAAGAAGAAAGCAGACCAGATCCCGCCTGTAACCAGGATCCCTATCAGGATGCGGAACGGCTTATCCCAGAGGAGGGGCTTGCTGATAAGAACGGCAAAGGCATGCAGTGCCTTTAAAAAACCGCCCTTGGGGGAAAGCTGATGCAGATAGGGCACGGCGGCAGTAATTTCTGCCGGCGGTATAAGATAGAGCAGGCCAAAGGCCAAAAGCAGCAGAAAGAGCAAGTTAATTAGATACATAACATATGAGGCTCCGGGAGCTATCCTCTGTTGCGGGTTGTCCGGGTTGTAGCGGGCGCTTGTTGCGGAGTAAAACAGACCAATGGAACTGGCGCCCAGCGTCAAAAGAACGGCTCCCATGGCCAGCATCAGTGTCAGCGAGACCGAAAGCCCGATGGCTGCGGCGGTGCCTACCAGCAGTGCTTCCATCAGGAAGAGCGTGGGTAAGACTGAAGCAATCAATTTTCCCCAGACAACGGGTGCACCGACCAGAGGGACACTGCTTAATACCCAGTCGGCTTCGCCTTCGCGTCCAAAGGATTGCAGGGCAATATTGCCGCTGAACATTAAAGTATACATGAACAGAATGGCTGTCATGGAAGATCTGGATGAGTCGGAGCGCAGAAAAATATACTGGCCGGCAAAGAAAGCCATGAGTATTAAAGGCATCAGGTAGCCGAACCATTCACGGGTATCCCTTTTCATATAAAGCAAATCCTTTTTGGCAATAGACCAAATGCCGTGCCAGACAGATGCCGTGCCAGCATTATCTCCGGCTTTGCCGGTAAAGAATGCTGCTGCTTTTCCTGCAGCTGTTTTGGCAACCGGCCGGGTTTTTTTTCTGTGCCGCCTTCCCGGAGGTTGACTGACGGAAATCCATCCACGGCGGAAGCCCCGTTCTACAAGGGTAAAAGAAAGGAGAAACAAACAAACGGCGAGCAAAAGCAGCAGTAGAGACCAGCCTAAGGCAATAAGAATTTCTCCGGAAACACCGGCAACCAATGCCCGGGAACCCCAGCCCCAGGGGAAATGGGAAAGTGACTTAAGCATACCTTCCTGTCCGGCAAGCAGTGCTGGCAAATCTATCCGGCCTTCTGCTTGCATTATCAAATTGGGAATCTGAAAAAACAAAGCTATGACAATTCCGGCAACAGCACCGATAACACCAACGGCTTCCCTGCTTCTGTGGGGAGGGACAAGGCGCATGACAATAAGATTCAGCAGTTCGGCCAGTGCCGTTCCCAGAATCCACAAGCCAATCACTGTCAGCAGGAGAAACAGGTAATAGTGAAGCGGGGCTTTAAACAAAAGGCCGTAAAATATACCCGGCAAAAGGGCAAAGAGCAGTACCGGCAGGAAGTTGCTGACGGCAATTACCAGTGATTTAACGGTAAAAACAGCCCGTATGGATACGGGGGAAACGAACAATATCTCCAGGTCTTCCGACATATAAAGTGTTACAAAGGCGGATGTTATGCCAAAGAAAACCTGTGCAGCAATGCTTATCAGAAAAAGTACGGATAAAAGGCCTCCGCCCAGCTGCGGGTCAACAGACATTAATGTTCTATAGGCCAGGACGCCCAGGTAGACAAAAAGTCCTCCCAGCCCCAGTGTTACTGAACCATAAACAATCCAGAGAACAGCAGGCCAGCGGCTGATTTTGTTTTTGGCAACACGCAGGTGGGTTTTCAAAAGCTGGCTAAAATCACTGAAAAAGGGTTGAGGTGGCGGCGGTGCTTCCAGGGGGGGAGGTATGATTATTTTCACCGGTTGTTCCCCTCCTCAAGACTTTGTATCAATTCGGCATTTTCGTGGCCGCCCGTCAACTCCAGGAAAATATCTTCCAGACTTTCCCCGGCGCTGCCTGTCAACTGCCGCAATTCATCGGTACTGCCTTCGGCAATCAGCCTGCCTTCTTTTAATATACCCACCCGGTGGCACATCCGTTCGGCAATCTCCAGGATATGGGTGGACAAAAAGACGGCAGCTCCCTGGGCAGCTATCTGCTGGAGCACATCTTTTAGAAGACGGGCGCTGGCGGGATCAAGCCCTACAGTGGGCTCGTCAAGAAAAATAACCCGCGGCCGGTGGATTAAAGCTGCCGCCACGACGACTTTCTGCCGCATACCGTGGGAATAACCTTCTATGAGGTCATCGGCCCGGTCGGCAAGCGCGAACAGGTGCAGCAGCTGTTCTGCCCGCTCTTTCGAAACATCCTTAGGCATACGGTAAAGCGCAGCTATCAGTGCCAAAAACTCCCGGGCGGACAATTTGCCGTACAGTTTCGGCTGATCGGGCACATAAGCGAGCATAGCCTTGGCCTGAGTGGCTTCTGTGGCAATATTGTACCCGCAAATATAGGCTTCTCCTTCCGTGGCTTCAAGGAGCCCTGTCAGCATTCTGATGGTCGTGGTTTTGCCCGAGCCGTTCGGTCCCAGGAAACCGTAGATTTCACCGCCTTTTACTGCCAGGTTCAGGCCGTCCACGGCGGTAAACGTCCCAAAGCGTTTGGTTAAATTTTTGGTTTGTATAAGAATATTATTCAAAGCTTCTACCCCTTTCAGGCAGGCATGATAAAAGCATAAAACTATTTCTTTCCAAAAGGCTTATATTCCTGCGATTTTCCATTTTCCTTTTTTCCAGGGATTATTCTTCAGGCTGCCTCCGCTTGCTTTTCCTGCGCTGCTTGACGCATTCACTTAAAAGGTATTCAATTTGCCCGTTTAGAGAACGGAAATCATCCTCAGCCCAGTCTGCCAGTTCCTTCCAGAGGGAATATGATATGCGCAAGAGCACTTGTTTTTTCCCTTTCCTTTTCTTGCTGTCGTCCATAAATTCTATCCTCTTCGCTTAGTAGAGAGAACCGCTGTTGATAACCGGCTGGGGATCCCTGCTGCCGCAAAGCACCACCAAAAGGTTGCTGACCATTGCCGCCTTGCGTTCCTCATCCAGTTCGACAATTTCATGTTCATTCAGCTTGGCCAAGGCCGTTTCCACCATGCCGACGGCGCCTTCCACAATCATCTGCCGGGCGTCAATGATTGCCGCAGCCTGCTGCCGCTGCAGCATGGCGGCGGCGATTTCCGGGGCATAAGTGAGGTGGGTTATCCTTGCCTCCAGGATCCCAAGCCCGGCGATGTCGACTTTGGCTTGAATTTCTTTGCGCAGCTTTTCCGCAATTTCCTGGCTGCTGCCGCGCAGGGACATTTCGTCGTCGCTGCCGGGCGTGTCGTAGGGATAGCTGCGGACGATGTCGCGCAGGGCGGTATCGCACTGGGTGGAAAGAAAATCTACATAATTGTCCACATTAAAGACGGCTTTTGCCGTGTTAACAACGCGCCAGACGACGACTATGCTAATAATTATGGGGGTGCCAAGCAAGTCGTTTATCTTTTGCTTGTCATTGCTTAAAGTTGTTACCTTGAGGGAGATTTTTTTAGTTAACGGCACAGGGGCCGGCTGGCCTGGGGGACCGGAGACCCTGGCAGTGGTGGGGGCAAAAACTATGGGCTTAACTGCCACTGCAAAGGGATTGACAAAATAAAAGCCTTCTTTTTTTAGCGTACCGTAGTACTTGCCGAAAAGGGTAAAAACGAGGGCTTCATTTGGCCCCAGGACCTTTAGGCCGGCAAAAATAACCGGCCCGATAAGCAGAAGATAGAGGAACCCGGCGGCAACCAGAAGTGTTCCCAACGTTCTCGCATCTCCGGTGGAAATAATCCGGAAGCCCCGGCCAAGAGCAAAAACAGCCGCCAGCATTAAAATAATGTTCAGCAGCAAAATGAGAAGCCCCGCCGGAGCGGTAAGTATTTTTTCCTCGTCCTGCCGGTTTTGGAAAGCCGTTCTGTAGTTTTCGGTCATTATTATCACTCCTTTAATATCAAATTAATATCATTTCTATACTATATTGTTATTATAAAAAATATCCCATAATTTGTCAAGGTATTTTTTGCAGGGGTCGTGTTTCGCCCGTTGGACAGTATGAGTAAAATTAACTCT